>Ga0129314_1000022_pt1 | contig 213671 bp, 203 predicted proteins | sample O1111metagenome_FD_94431 | JGI IMG/M metagenome (GOLD analysis project Ga0129314, IMG submission 94431) | Orangutan individual fecal microbial communities from fecal samples from Wisconsin, USA - O1111 metagenome | ecosystem: Host-associated > Mammals > Digestive system > Large intestine >...
GTTTACATAGTTTGGGGCTGGCAGTTGCATTTATACCTGTTGCCAGCAAGGTTTTGAGGCTCTATTTTTGCCTTTTGTGTTATGGGTGGTATCTTATGTTTAGGTTTAGTTTTTCATTCAAGCTGCTTATAAGAAACCACTGCCTGTACAGGAAACGACACACTGGAGGCGGAACAATGAAACAAGCGGAATTGTCTTACAAGGTGCGGCTTTTTGCAGGAAAAACCGATCCGAACAACAGCAGTTTGTGGCTGCCGCTTTGGATGCATCTGAAGGATACGGCAGGAATTATGCGGCTTCTCGTACAGCAGTGGCTGCCGGAAAGCACGCGGCAGAATCTGGACATGGACGAGGAACTGCTGACCAACACCGCGGCTTTTCTGGCATGGGTGCACGATGTGGGCAAAATGACCCTGGCTTTTTCCGGGCCGATTCTGAATTTGCTGCCGGAAGCGAAGCAGCGGCTGGAAGCCTATACGCGGCTTGGCTGGAATGAGCAGACAAAGAAATTTTCGCACCATGCGCTAGCCGGGGAGGCGATTCTGCGGGAGCTGCACTGCCCAACGGGACTTGCTTCCATTGTTGGGTCACACCATGGAAAGCCGCAGGAGACGGCGCGTGTAGAAGATCAATTGGAAGATGGAACCTATGAAAGCAACTACTGGCCCAAAGGCCAGAAAGCGTTCTGGTGGGGCTGCTGGCAGGAACTGTTTGATTATGCCCAGCAGGAAAGCGGCTTTTCCAGCGCGGAAGAACTGCCGGAGCTGTCGATTCCAGGCGAAATTATTCTGACTGGTCTGCTCATCATGGCGGACTGGATTGCCAGCAATCCCCGGTATTTTCCGTTGATTCCGGTCGAGGAATTGGGAGACGAGAATCTTTACCCGGCTCGCGTAGAACGGGCGTGGCGAAAATTTTCACCGACCCTTCCCTGGGAAGTGCAGGAGGCCGCGGCGAACCCGGACGTATTTCGGAAACGATTTAGCTTTTTTCCGAACGAAGTACAGCAAGCTATGCTGGAAGCAGTGAACAATGCACAGGAACCGGGGATTTTTGTGCTGGAAGCCCAGATGGGCGTGGGCAAAACCGAGGCCGCTCTGGCGGCGGCAGAAGTTCTGGCACAGCGCTGTGGGGAGGGCGGCATCTTCTTCGGCCTGCCCACGCAGGCGACTGCCAATGGCATCTTCAGCCGACTGCTGGACTGGGCCCAGAAACAGTCGGATGGCTTGGAACACTCCATTCGGCTGGCCCATGGCATGGCGCAGCTGAATGCAGACTACCTGAAGCTGCAGCAGGAGCCTGTGCCAGTGGAGGACGACGCCGACGATCAGGAAAGCCGGGTGATGGTGCACCAGTGGTTTCAGGGCAACAAACAGGCGCTTTTGGCCGATTTTGTCATTGGTACGGTGGACCAGCTGTTGATGGCAGCTTTGCAGCAAAAACATGTGATGCTGAGGCATCTGGGCCTTGCGGGCAAAGTGGTGGTGATTGACGAGTGCCACGCTTATGATGCTTATATGAATTGTTATTTCGACCGGGCGCTGAACTGGTTGGGGCGGTATCGGGTGCCGGTGATCCTGCTTTCGGCCACGCTGCCCGCAAAGCGGCGCGCTGAGCTTGTGGCAGCGTACCTGAACCAGAAAAGCCTGCCGGATGCCCCCTGGAAAACCTGCCGCGGCTATCCGCTGCTGACCTGGACGGACGGAAAGAAAGTGCAGCAGAACAGCATTCCGCAGCATATACAGCCGCGGCGGGTCGAGATTGAGCCGTTGACGGAGGAACAGCTTCCGGAAACGCTGAAGCACACCCTGCGGGAGGGCGGCTGTGCGGGCGTGATCGTCAACACGGTGCGGAAGGCCCAGGCCATTGCGGCCCGCCTGAAGGAGGAACTGCCGGAATTTGAAATTCTGGTGTTCCACGCGCAGTTCCTGATGCCGGACCGCACCGAAAAGGAACAACGTCTGATGGAGCGCATTGGCAAACACTCGACCCCGGAACAGCGCGACCGGCTGATCGTAGTCGGCACGCAGGTGTTGGAACAGTCGCTGGACATTGATTTCGACTATCTGGCGACGGAACTGTGCCCGATGGATCTGCTGCTGCAGCGGATCGGCCGGTTGCACCGGCACCCGGACCGGGTGCGCCCGAAGCCGGTGGAATATGCCCGATGCGCGGTTATAGATACCGGAACAGAGAATTTTGACGGCGGCAGTGCGGCGGTCTACGGCGAGTGGCTGCTCTGGCGCACCCGTAAGCTGCTGCCGAAGGAGCTGTATCTGCCCGGGGACATTGCCCGGCTGGTGCAGGATGCTTACAGCTGGGACCCGGACAACCTGCCCGCAAACCCACAGAGCAATGAAAAGCGAGATAGCTATGAACTGGAACAAACCAAAAAGCAGCGCAGCGCCGAGGCATTTGAAATCAAAAAGCCGGAGGAACACGTGGAAATGCCATGGCGCAATGTGCTGGATGACTGGATGAACGATGTGGGCGCAACCAGCGATGCCGGCGCCCGCGCGGCCGTGCGCGATGGAGACCCGTCCATTGATGTGCTGGTGATGATGCGGGATGGCGCGGACAACGTCTGTTTTCTGCCCGGAGAGGGCGAAACGACCGGGCCCTGTGTGGCCGTGGATCAGCCCCCACAGCCGGAAGAGGCATTGCAGATCGCCCGGCAGAAGCTGCGACTACCGGGGTACTTCAGCAAACAGTGGACGGTGAAGCAAACCATTGACATACTGGAAGAAGAAAACCGGAAAATCTTTGCGGCATGGCAGCTCTCCCCGCTGCTGCGCGGGGAACTGATCCTGCTGCTGGATGAACATCAAACGGCACATCTTGCCGGGCAGGTGCTGCACTACGACCGCGAGAACGGCCTGACGTATCAGAAGGAGGAAGTGGATGCAAGCAACGGAATTTAACCTGCTGCAAGAACCGTGGATCCGGGTGCGGATGCGGGATTACACCGTGAAAGAAGTCTCCCTGACGGATGCACTGCTCCATGCGCAGGAATATGTGGACCTTGCGGGCGAAATGCCCACGCAGGACGCCGCCATGCTGCGGCTGCTGCTGGCAGTGCTGCATACGGTGTTCTCCCGCGTGGATGCAAAGGGCGACCCGGCGCCGCTTGTGACGACGGACAAGGCCCTGCTGCGCTGGGGCGAGCTGTGGAAGCTGGGGCACTTCCCGGAGCAGCCGCTCCGCGACTATCTGAACAAGTGGCAGGATCGGTTTTGGCTGTTCCACCCGGAGCGCCCCTTCTGGCAGGTGCCGGAAGCGAAAATTGGCACGGAGTATGCAGCCTCCAAACTGAATGGGGAGCTTTCGGAAAGCAGCAATAAGCTGCGGCTGTTTTCGGCCTATGCGGGAAATGGAAAAGCGGAACTGAGTTATGCGCAGGCGGCTCGATGGCTGCTGAGCGTGAATGGCTACGATGACACCTCTGCAAAGCCGAAGGGCAAGGGCTTGCCTTCGGTGGGTGCTGGGTGGCTGGGAAAGCTGGGGTACATTCAGGCCCAGGGGAAAAATCTGTTTGAGACGCTGATGCTGAATCTGACGTTCTTGCAGGATGCTGCGAAACTGTGGGGAGAGAATCATCCATGCTGGGAACTGGACGTGCCCCGCAGTGCAGAGCGGACAGAAATTGCCCTGCCGGACAACCCGGCACAGCTGCTGACACTGCAATCCAGGCGGCTGTTGCTCCATCGGGAAGGAGCAAAGGTGGTAGGTTTCACCCTGTTGGGTGGTGATTTCTTCCCGCGTGAGAATGCCTTTGCAGAGCAGATGACCGTCTGGCGAGACCAAGACCCCAAACAGAGCAAAAAGACCGGGGCATATACCTTTGTACCCAGCCGACATGATCCGTCGCGGCAATTCTGGCGGGAGTTTCCTGCTGTATTTTGCGAGGAAGGAGGGGGCAGGCGAAAGCCTGGGGTCGTTCGTTGGGAAGAACTGCTCCAGAGCGATCAGGGTCGCCAGCTGGACCGACGCAGAATGGTCTGCTTCCGGATCAGTGGCATGAAGTACGGCGATAAAGACTTTTTTGTAAATGATTCGTTCAGCGACAGCCTGACCTTTCAGGCAGAGCTGCTGGAAGCTTTGAAAAAACCATGGAGAACGAAGATCACAACTGAAATTGGCAACTGTGAGCGGGCCGCAAAGATCGTAGGCCATCTGGCGCAGAACCTTGCCCTTGCCGCAGGTGGCGGCGGGGATGCAGATTCTGAATCCGCCCGGGCGCAGTTCTATTTCCGAATCGACCAGCCGTTCCGGCGGTGGCTGCAGAGCATTGACCCGGAGATGGACGACCAGGACGAAAAGATGGCCCAATGGCAGGAGCAGGCGCATCAGATCGCGAAAGAACTGGGCAGACAGATGGTGGAGCAGGCAGGTGCGGCCGCATTTGTCGGGCATCGCATCCCGGATCGAAACAACAAGGAAAAAAGCTATCTGTATACGGCCCCCAAGGCCTACAACAGCTTCCTGTATGAACTGTGGAACCTGTATGTGAAAAAGGATGAAGGAGGGACAGCATGAAAACCAAGGATATAAAAAACTGCGTGACCCAGCAGCTGTACCGGATGCAAAACCTGCCGGAGCCGCAGTGGCGGGCAGAACTGGCCGAGCTGCGCCGGGGTGTGGGCCGTCAGCCGGGCGAACTGCCTGCCTTGTGGGGAAGCTTCCTGGCGGAGATGCCGGAAGAAATTCGGGGGACCGATGGTCCCTCAAAAGCGGAATGGGCGATCTATCTGGCACTGACGCTGTACGCGCTGCATCAGCAGGGCGCGAACCGGGCAGAAGGGTCGATGAACCAGCCGGGCAAAACGCTGGGCGGTGCGGTGCGCCGATTGGCGGAAACAACCGCCGCTGGACAGGACTGGACCGAGAGCAGCGTGCTTCGGCGCTTCAATGCGTTGGCAACGGCGGATTCCATGCCGGAAATCTCCCATCATCTGCGGGGGATGATCCAGCTGCTGCGGCGGGAGAAAATTCCGCTGGATTACCCGCAGCTGGCAGTGGACCTGTATCGGCTGCAGTTTGTGGAGAGTGCCCCGAACGTCCGCTTACAGTGGGGACGTGAGCTTTACACCATTGAAAAAAGTGAACAGAAAGAAAAGGAGAATTGAGATGGATACCAAACGCCTGTATGTTGATTTGCATGTTCTTCAGACAGTGCCGCCCAGCTGTGTCAACCGGGATGATACCGGCAGCCCCAAAACGGCCGTCTATGGCGGTGCTGTTCGCGCCCGGGTGTCCTCTCAGGCATGGAAACATGCCATGCGCGTGATGTTCAGCGATGAGATGAGCGGCGCAATTGAGACCGGACACCGCACCAAGAAGGGCGCAGATCTGGTGGCAGAGCAGATTGCTGCCCTTGCCCCGGACAGTGATGCCCTCAAGCTGGCACAGAAGGTCATTGCGGATGCAGGCATCAAGAGCGATGACAAGGGAACCAAGGCGCTGTTTTTCCTGAGCCAGGCGCAGGCGCAGGCGCTGGCGAAACTGGCGGTGGAAGGCTGCAAGGACAAAAAACAGTATAAGGATGCGCTGAAAGCGGCACCTTCTGCGGACATGGCGCTGTTTGGCCGTATGGTGGCAGATGACCCGTCTCTGAATTATGACGCTGCGGCACAGGTGGCGCACAGCATTTCGACCCATGCCGTGCAGAACGAGTTTGACTATTTTACCGCGGTGGATGACTGCGCGCCGGAAGATAATGCTGGTGCCGGGCATCTGGGCACTGTGGAGTATAACTCCTCGACCCTGTACCGCTATGCCACGGTCAATGTGCTGGAACTGACGCGCACACTGGGGGCAGAGCAGGCGGCGGAGACGGTCCGGGCATTCGCGGAGGCCTTTATCCGCTCGATGCCCACCGGCAAACAGAACAGCTTTGCAAACCGCACCCTGCCGGATGCCGTTTACGTTGCCCTTCGTCAGGACCAGCCGGTGAACCTCTGCGGTGCATTTGAAAAGCCTGTGCGCCGGAGTGCCGAGGGCTATGTGGAACCGTCCAAGGCGGCATTGCAGCAGTATGCCAAGCGATGCTACGCCGAATTTACAGAGGCACCGGAACAGAGCTTCACGGTGGGCATCGGATTGGAAGAACTGGCACAGCCTATGCCTCTGAAGGCAATGCTGGCGGCGCTGGAACAGGCTGTAAAGGAGAATTTGTCCGGGAATGAGGTGTGATCATGGCAACCTTATTGCTTCGGCTGGCCGCGCCCTTGCAGGCATGGGGGTCGGACTCCAAATTTGAAACCCGCAAGACCGACCGGGAACCCACCAAAAGCGGGGTCATCGGCCTGCTGGCGGCGGCGCTGGGGCTGCGCCGGGACGATACGGCGGGCCTTGCCCGGCTGAACGGCCTGCGGTTTGCCGTCCGAGCCGACCGTGAGGGCGGTTTGCTGGTGGATTTTCACACCGCAAATCGGGAGGAAGACCGCCTGAAAGGAAAGGCACCGTATGTAACCTACCGCCATTACCTGGAGGACGCGGTTTTCCTGGCCGGACTGGAAAGCGAGGACGAGGCATTGCTGCAGGAGCTGGAAGTGGCCCTGCGGCATCCGGTCTATCCCTTGTATCTGGGGCGGCGTTCCTGCCCGCCAACCCTGCCGCTGTGCCTGGGCATCCGGCAGGGAAGTGTGATGGACGTTTTGCGGGCCGAGCCGCCATTGGTGCAGACAAATGGGCAAGCTCCCCTGCGCATTGTGGCCGACGCCGCCCCGGCCGATGCTGCAACGGTGCCCAAAAGGGACCTGGCGGTGTCGTTCAGCCCGGTGCACCGGCAGTATGGATTCCGCCCGGTGCGGGAATGGACGATCGACCGGCCGGAGATGCCGGAGCCGACCGAACACGATGCAATGGCAGAATTGAGGTGATGTGGGATGTATTTGTCCCGTGCAGAACTGGATGCGACCCGCCGGAATACAATGATCGCACTGGCTTCGCCGCAGAAGTTTCACGGTGCGGTGGAAAGCGCCTTTCCCGGCGGGCGCCGCCGCAGACTGTGGCGGCTGGACACACTGAACGGAAAACTGTACCTGCTGCTGCTGAGCGAGGATGTCCCGGATCTGACCGGACTGTGCGCGCAGTTCGGAACAGGTGCGGCGCCGGAAACGCGCACCTATGAGCCACTGCTGGAGCGTGTGACGCCGGGTAGCTGCTGGCAGTTTCGCCTGACCGCAAACCCGACCCGCAGCCAGAAAAATCCAGCCGACCCGTTGGCACGCGGTACACTGAAGCCCTGTTATTTGGACGTGGAGCAGGAAGAATGGCTGCTGGAACAGGCGGAAAAACACGGCTTTGCCATTCCGGAAGGTGCATTCCGCGTGACCCGGAAGCAGACGTATCATTTTGCCAAGGAGGGCAGGCGGCCGGTCACGCTGCTGGCGGTGACTTATGAGGGCGTTCTGCAGGTGACAGACCCGGAAGCATTCCGGGAGATGCTGTGTCAGGGCATCGGCCGCGGCAAAGCCTACGGCCTTGGCTTGATGACGATCCTGCGCGGAGGAACTGGCCATGGATGAACTTCCGGGCATGATCCGGCCTGATTTGCAGGCACTGCCACAGGTAAAAGACCGGATGACGTTTCTGTATCTGGAACACTGTACGCTGGGGCGGCAGGACGGTGCCATTACCGTGACGGACGAAAAAGGCGTCGTCCAGATCCCGGCGGCGGGCATCTCGGTGCTGCTGCTTGGGCCTGGCACCCGCGTGACCCATCGCGCTATGGAGCTGATGGGCGATACTGGCGTGGGAGCTGTCTGGGTGGGAGAGCACGGCGTGCGCTACTACGCCCACGGACGCCCGCTGACCACCCATTCCAGGATGCTGATTCGGCAGGCAGAACTTGTCAGCAACCAACGGAAGCATTTGGACGTGGTGCGTAAGATGTATCAGCTGCGTTTCCCTGAAGAAGATGTTTCCAACCTTACGATGCAGCAGCTACGCGGCCGGGAGGGCAGCCGTGTGAGGAACGTCTACCGCAAGGCGTCCAAAGAAACCGGCGTGCCATGGAGTGGACGGCTGTACCGCCCGGAGGATTTTGCGTCAGGAGACCTGGTCAATCAGGCGCTGTCGGCCGGGCATGCGTGCCTGTATGGGCTGGCGCATGCGGTCATTGTCGCGTTGGGCTGCGCACCAGGGCTGGGGTTTGTGCATGTCGGCCATGAGTGTTCTTTTGTGTACGACATTGCAGACCTGTATAAGGCCGAGGTGACCATTCCCATCGCATTTGAGGTTGCAGCGCAGGCACCGGAAGACCTGCCCGCCGTTGTGCGCCGCCGTGTGCGGGATGCCATGGTGGAGCACCATATTCTGGAACGGATGGTGCATGACATTCGCTGGCTGCTGCTGAGCGACGGAGAACAGATGGAAGAACCGGATGCCGTGTATCTTTGGGACAACAACCTCGGCACGGTGTCCAACGGCATCAACTATGCTGCCTGGGAAGAGGGTGAGGAGCCATTGTAGTTCTGACGATGACCAGCTGCCCGCCGCGCCTGCGGGGAGATCTGTCCAAATGGCTGTGTGAGATCAACACCGGCGTCTACGTGGGGAACGTGAGCAGCCGCGTGCGGGATGCGGTCTGGGATCGGGTCTGCCAGTACCTGAAAAATGGACAGGCGACGATGGTCTATACAGCGGCCGGCGAGCAGAAGATGGAATTCCGCACCCATAATACTAGCTGGGAAGTGGTGGATTACGACGGCATTAAGCTGATGCGCCGTCCGCTTCCGCAAGCGCAACCCCAGGTCGAGGCGTTGGAGCTGAAACCGGGATTCAGCAAGGCGGCAAAGTATCAGATGGCACAGAAAATGGCGCAAAGAGCTGCCCGACCGCCCGGAAAGCAGGATTATACCGTGATCGACCTTGAAACAACAGGACTGCATGCGGCAACGGATGCAATCGTGGAGTATGGCGCGGTCCGGGTCCGGGATGGGCAGCCAGGAGAGGAGTTTTCGGCGCTGGTGCGGCTGGAAACGCCGTTGCCCGCAGAAATTGCCCGCCTGACGGGCATCACACAGGAAGAACTGGAAGGCGGTATGGACGCCGCGGATGCGCTGGAGGCGTTCCTGCGCTTTGTAGGCAAAGATACTTTGGTGGGACACAACCTGCAATTTGATTTGGAATTTCTGCGTATGGCCTGCATTCGGAACATGAAACCGGTTTTGGCCAACCGGAAAATCGATCTCCTTCCTCTTGCACGGCGAAAAATACTGGGCCTGTCCAGTTATAAACTGCTTGCACTGGCGCAGCATTTTGCGCTGGCAGACAAGGTAGAGCACCGGGCGGTGCCCGACTGCCGTTTGACGCAGAAAGTTTATGCGAAACTAAACGAAAATGGAGCGGAACGCAACGGAAACAGTCGGTGATACGGGATCTTTTTAGTCTTTTCCCCGCATGCGCGGGGGTGATCCTGGCTGAGAATGGAAACTTACATCTTTGTACATCTTTTCCCCGCATGCGCGGGGGTGATCCTGTAACCGGGAGAGGCCACGCCGTGGCCATGTTCTTTTCCCCGCATGCGCGGGGGTGATCCCAACCAATACAGCGAGGATACCTTCCGCCGCTGCTTTTCCCCGCATGCGCGGGGGTGATCCCGTCTTGGCGTTTCTCCTGCGACAATTTACAGACTTTTCCCCGCATGCGCGGGGGTGATCCCCGGCGGCCAAGCGCAGCGCCAAGAAAGACCGTCTTTTCCCCGCATGCGCGGGGGTGATCCCCAGTCCTGCACGTCCCGGTTGCACTCGCTGAACTTTTCCCCGCATGCGCGGGGGTGATCCTGAACGAGGTACATCTGGAAATCCATGCAGACGCTTTTCCCCGCATGCGCGGGGGTGATCCCAATCTTTTCCTGCGGCGCCTTTCGGGCCGCCGCTTTTCCCCGCATGCGCGGGGGTGATCCTGGCTTTCGTCAGATTCTGTTCCACAGCGGCCACTTTTCCCCGCATGCGCGGGGGTGATCCCATGATGACAGACTATGATTGGCTGGCAATCGTCTTTTCCCCGCATGCGCGGGGGTGATCCCGCCCGCGAAACCAAAACGGATACAGCCGCAGTCTTTTCCCCGCATGCGCGGGGGTGATCCTAGAGGATACCACACCACTATTGCAAGGACTAGCTTTTCCCCGCATGCGCGGGGGTGATCCTGTGGCCCATTTGGTTGTACGTTATACGTGGCGCTTTTCCCCGCATGCGCGGGGGTGATCCTTTGGAAGAAGAGTTGATCGCGCAGATTGATGAGCTTTTCCCCGCATGCGCGGGGGTGATCCTAATTGACCTTGACGTTTTATCTTTGTTCAACGCTTTTCCCCGCATGCGCGGGGGTGATCCTTTACGTTACACCGACAAAAGGCAGCTTACGCACTTTTCCCCGCATGCGCGGGGGTGATCCCCCCCCCCTGGGCCATGCCCGCGGCAAGGCCGTTCACTTTTCCCCGTATGCGCGGGGGTGATCCTACGGCCATTGCGAAGTTGCAGATGGCGCAGTGCTTTTCCCCCGTATACGCAGGGGTGACTCTTAGAGGTTGAACGCTCCAAAGGAAAGAAAGTATATCGTATGTGAATCTAATATGCTGCCATTTCGGCCGCCGCTCAAGCTTCCGCAAGTAATTACGTAAACAATTAATGCGATAACACCAATCAAATCCTCTCGAGGGGAATGCCAATGCAGCAAAGCCTTCCCTGTGCGTGCCTATCGTACCATATGTCCTATAAAATAAAGCAGAAAAGCCGCGGTGTGCAGACACCGCGGCTTTTGCTGTTTCGCGTCAATTCCTCCAATTGCAGCAAATTTTGAAAAGTTGCATCGCATATCCGACAATATGCGTCCGCCATCGAGAGTTTTGACATAAGGAAATCCGGACACGGGCTTTTGACAAAAGGCTGCGGAATCCGGATACAACACACAGTATGAGTGCAGAAAGGGAGACGAACCATGACGGAACGGAACAAATTCGATGCGAGCGAAGCGACCATGCAGGACAGCACCACCCAGACCACGATGGAGATTGATTTGGTGAACAAGGGCAGCGGCGTGACCTACGCCAAGGTCCCGGTGGTGGGAGGCAACACCATGGGCCAGCTGTTGGACGCGTATGCGCAGGATCTGGGAATCCGGAGGGACGCGGCCAAGCTGGTGTTTGTGAATAAGCGCACCGGTGTGGAAAGCTGCGATGAGAACGAGACGGTGGAGGGCATGGGGCTGATGAACGGCGATGTGCTGACCATTTCGGACGACGGCGGCGTGGCTTAATCATTTTCGGACAAACACCGCAAAACGAGGAAGGAATCGTACATGCTGAACTGGATTTGCATTGCAGTGGGGGTGATTCTGCTGCTGGGCGGTGGGGCTGCCTGGATGGCCCTGAACCGCCGCAGCAAACCATCGCCCAAAAGCAGACAGCCACCGCCTCTGCCGCAGGGGAGAGGCAGCGCGAGCCGCCGGGCGGCGCTTCGGCAGCCTGTGGGAAATCGGCCGAGACTGGCCGCCCCGGCAAACGTACGCCTGGCGCGGCGGGAAGAGCCGATCAACCACCGGAACCCGCGAACCGCCCGGCCCTCGCGGTCGGAACCGGCGGTGCGGCGCACCCTCCCGGCGGCAGGCGCGGGGCCGCGGGGCATTCGGCCGGATCAGTTCCCGTGCTGCCCGATCGACCGGGCGCGGAACCTGCCCGGGCAGCCCCAGAAGATCTTCTGGAATGAAACGGCCGGATGCTATCGGTGCCCGAATGGCCACCGGATCGCCCCCAACGGGCGGCCCATTCTGTGAGGCCGCCGAGCACGGAAACGGAACAGGAGGAAAGAATGGAGGATCGTCTGTACAATCCTTTGAAGCTGTCGGCCTATAGGCCGCTGTTCGGCGGCAAGCGCGTGCTCATCTGCGGCGCGGGCGCGGTTGGCTCCAACGTGGCGGAGGCGCTGGTGAAAATGGGCTGCAGCCTGGATCTGCTCGACTTTGACACCTTTACGCTGGAAAATGCCGCCAAGCACAGCTGCCTGGTACGCACGCCGGAGGATGTGGGCCAGAACAAGGCCCGGTGCGTTGCCCGGCGGGTGCAGCCGTTCCTGGAAGAGGGCTGCACCGCCAACGGGGTGGACACGGACCTGTGCCTGATCGGCCCGGAGGCGCTGGCGGACTACGACGTGGTGGTGCTGTGCCTGGACAATTATGCGGCCAAAGCCCTGTTCAACGAGCTGTGGATGCAGCTGCCGCCGGAACGCCGCCCGGTGGTGATCATGGACGGCACGCAGGACGAGATGGCGCGCAGCGTCATGCTGGACGGCCGCGAGTTCTGCCTGCGCTGCCTGATGGACGAGCGCTGGCTGGAAAACGGCGCCGTGCGCACCTCCTGCAGCGGGCCGCAGCTGCGCACCGTGGACGGTGAAACGGTGCCGGTGCGCACCAGCGGGCTGGCCAGCAGCCATGCGGCCAACCTGACGGCGGAGCAGTTCCGCGCGCAGGTGATCGGCGTGAAAGAGGCCATGAACCGGCGCCTGACCTATTACGCCTACCCGACCATGGAGCTGACCGTGACCCACCCCAAGGCAAAACGGGGCTGCCCGGGCTGTGCGGTTCAGCCGCCGAAGGAAATTCTCTGGCTGGAAGGCACGGTGCTGACACTCACACTGGGGCAGGCGCTGGAGCAGATCGCCGCCCGGCTGAGTCAGGCAGCCTTTGAACTGCAGGTTCACTGGCTGAACTACAAACAGCGCACCTACACCGGGTTCATCCACAGCGATCTGTGCCACGTCTGCGGCGCGCCCATCCAGGTGATGCGGCACGAGGGCCGCACCTTTTTGCAGGATCTGCGCTGTGAGGCCTGCCGCGCCGCCGACCGCCCGGCCCGGTATGACGTGGATTTTGCGATGGACGATGTGCTCTATGCGTTTTCGCCCGAAAGCGATCCGGAACTGAAGGAACGGACTCTGTTCCAGCTGGGCTACCCGCTGGGTGCACATCTGAAGGTGCGCTGCACGCAGGCCGACGGCAGCAAGAAAACGATCGTGTTTGCCCTTCGGGGCGACCCGGAGCAGATGCATCGGGTGCAGCGCTTGGAATAAAAGGAGGAGCAGCATGGCATACAGCACGACTTATACGGACGAGCGGGGCAGCAGCGTGCCCGTTTCCATTTCGGACGGGGAATCCCGCGAGGCCATCCGCAACGACTGGGGCGTTCTGCAGGGAATGTTCAACCCCCGATACGTGACGGTGGAGGAGGTGGCCTGCGAGCCGGGGGAGGAGTTCCGCTTCCGGATCACGGTGCACGCCCCCAGCCATTACCTCACCGACCGGGACGACACTTCCCCTAAGAGCTGCACGTCCATGAGCGCGGAGGTGGCGGTGTTTCTGGGCTATCCGCTGAAAAGCGTGAAAGCCGCCTACCCGGCGAAGCGGCGGCTGGCCAGCCCCAACGTGTTCCGCAGCGGGGCCGCCTGCATTGACGAATGGAAAATTTATACCAGCTCGATGCTCACGGTGGCGGAAAAGCTGGTGAAGGATATGATCCATGACCCGGCCGTGACCCGATACGACTCCATGGCCAACGGCGATGTGGCAGACTGGCACCGGGCCGGTGTGGCGAGCGGCCGCTTTCCCACCATTTCGCCCAAGCTGCTGGAAGCCCCGCAGCGGCCGCCGCTTCCGGTGCGCCGTGCCGCCCCCGGCCCGGGCACGCCGCCCCCGCTGCCGCGCCGCAGCTGAAAAACCGACGTTGCTGCCCGGCGGGCGAGGAACGAACCGCCGGGCAAAGCCCGCAAGCAAAGGAGACCATGCGATGGAAGTGAAAAAGAACTGCCCGCCGCTGCCGCCGCGCCCCATTACGCCGTCCCGCACGTATCCGGTGCTGAGCGCGGTGGAGATCGCCGCGGTGATCGAGAAGAACTGCGGCAGCTTTCAGGCAGAGCGCCACGGCAAGGGCCGGCACTATGTGTTCTTCCTGCCGGAAGCCGCCGAAGAACTGACCATGATGGTGAGCTACGGCCGCCGTTCCCCCATGAACCATCTGGAGCAGAAATACATCGGGCTGGGGCATTTCTTCCTGGAGAAGGACGGCCGGGTGAATGTGGTGGTCAGCCACTTTCTGCAGGTGCACACCATGAACCGGACGCGAAGCTCCGCCTCCGGCCTTGGCCCCAACGGGGAGAACAACCCGGGGCTGGACTTTCTGGAGTATTACCGGGACGAGTACCTTCGGGACGAAAAGCGCTTCAACCAGGATGCCCAGGGGTGCGTGGTGGACCCGTTTTTGGAGTACGGGCCCAGTGAATACTGCCTGGAGGGCCACACCCACCCGGATCTGGGCGTGTTCTGGTCCGGGACGGACCGCAGCAGCGGAGAAGCCCGGGCGGCCAAAGCGCCGGTGTGCATCTTTGTGTGCGACCCCATTCGCCGCCAGATGCTGGCCGGCATCGGCAAAAACTTTGAGAATGCCCAGGTGATCGTGTGCCGCCGCACCGCAAAGGCCGCGGCCAAAGAAACGCCGCACCCGGCGGAGACGGAGCACCCCATGCCGGAGTTCCCGGTGGATGCGCTGATGGAGCTGGCCAGCCGCTGCCTGCGCATGGACGGGGCAAAAGGCACCGCCCGCTGTGCCAGTGGAAAGCTGCGCCGCTGCACCAAAGTGCGCGTCACACTGACGATTCCGGGCAGGCCGAAGGAAGAGGAGGGCTGACATGAGCGAGCCGCGCGCCCTGGGCCGCTGTTTTTACAGGGACCGGCTGCCGCCCGGGCAGGCGAGGCGGTTCTACGATGAGCTGGACCGCCGCCTGGCTGGGGGAGATTACCGCGCCGAGGTTCCGCTGACGCTGGAGGAGCGGGAACGGGCATACGACGACGCCTTTGCTGCCTGCAAGGCCCTGCGGCATGACCGGCCGGAGTACTTCTTCCTCGGGCGGCAGATGACCTTCTTATACCGCGGCGGGCAGGAAGGGAAGCTTCGGCTGCAAATGCTGTATACGCCTGCAGAAATCGAGACATTGCAGGCGGCCTTCCGGCAGAAAATGTTGCCGTTGATGGCCGGAACGGCGGCCCTGAGCCTTGTGCAGCGGGAAGAACTCATTTACAGTCGGCTGGCCCGGCAGCTGCGCTACCAGAACACCCGAAGCGAACAGGAGCACAATCTGGTGGGGCCGCTGCTGACCGCACGGGGCGTGTGCGAGGGGCAGAACGCCCTGCTGCTGTACTGCCTGCGCCGGGCCGGGATGGCCTGCGTTCAAATCCTCGGGAGAGGGCGCACGGAGGGCCACTGCTGGGCGATGGTCTGGCTGAACGGCGAACCGGTGCACTGCGATGTGACCTGGGAGAAGCCGGGGAAAGGCGCGATGCTCTACCGGTATTTCAACCTGACGGACGAGCAGATCGCACAGGACCACAGCGGGTTTTCCGGACAGGGCCTGCCCGCCTGCCGCACCGAGGCGTACAGCTATTACCGGCTGCACGGGCACAGCGTCTGCTCACTGGCAGAGCTGACCGGCCATCTGCGCAGCGGTGCCGCGCAGGGCGGCATGGCCTACGGGCAGATGCAGCTGCCGTGTACCGATGCGCAGATGGGCCGGGCAATCCACGAGGCCTTGCGCGGCCTGCCGGGATGCTGGAACATTTACCATGTGGCTTCGCTGAGGGCCGTTGCCCTTATGAGACAGGCGGGCCGCTGAATCAACAGGAGGTGTACCCATGCTGCAGCGGGTGATTCGTGATCCGGGCGGAAGCAGCCTGATTCGCGTGATGCCGGAGCTTTGCGGCCCGGGGCGGACGGTGGTAAACGGCAGTGTGCTGCTGGTGCCGGCCGGAACCCAGGCCTTTGTCGCCCTTAACGGGCAGGTGGTCGGACCGTACTGGCCCGGGCGCTACGAACTGATGACCGGGGTGGACCCCTTCTTCGTGCGGCTGCGCAGTTTGATGACCGGTGGGGAAGCACCGGTGAGCGTGACCGTGTTCTTTGTGTCCACCCAGAGAACGAAATTCATGCAGCTGGGCACCGGGCCGATCCCCTTTGAGGAGCGGCGCTACCGGCTGACCATGGAGGCGCTGGCCTCGTGCAGCTTGGCCTACCGCATTGCGGACCCGCTGCGGACGCTGGAAACGATGGTGGGCACCTATCAGGCCGTGTTCTCGGACGAGGATCTGGAGCCCTGCCTGCGCCAGCTGGTGCTGGCCCCCTTGCGGCAGACTCTGGCCGGGGCGCTCAACCGCCACACCATTGTGGAGTTTAACCGAAGTCTTGGGGCCATTGGTGCCGAGACCCGCGGCCCGCTGGCCCAGGCGCTGGCAGAGTTTGGCCTGAGCCTGGAACAGTTTGCGGTGACGGCCGTGAATATTCCCAAGGAAGGCTGGGCGCGCCTGCACGAGCTGGAAGGCAAAGAGGCCGCGGGCCGCACGCAGACCGACCTGGAGAAGGACCATCTGGAACGGATCTGGGGCGGAAACCTGGACCGGCGCACGCTGGCGGAAACCATGACGGGCCTGCCTGCCCGGGGCAGCAGCGCCGGGCAGGCAAGCGGCGGGATGGCCGCACCTTTGGCGCAGGCACTGCTGCTGAGCCAGCTCTGGCCTACTTTGCAGCAGACGGTGGGCACGATGGCCCAAACCGGCGGCCCGGCGGGTACGCCGCCGCTGCCGGGGCGGCTGCGGCAGTGCCCCTGCTGTCACGGCAGCGTCAGCCCGCAGGCGGCGGTTTGCCCCCACTGCGGCCAGCCGCTGCACACGAACCATGGAACGAACGGAACCGGATTGGAATGAATCACACGGCAAACGAACAGGAGGATGAAACATGGAGCGGAACACGAATCGGTTTTGGTGGATGGTGCTGCCTGCATTGCTGGCGTTGATGGCGCTGCCGCAGCTGTTTTATTTCTGGCTGGCCCCTGCCATGGCGGCGGCCCGCTGGCTGGTGCATGGGGTGGGCACTGTGCTTACTCTGGCGCTGCCGCTTTACGTCTGCCTGTTGTGCTGGCGGTATGGCCTGCGACGGGCTGCCGGGGCGGCGGCGCTGGCCGGGGCGGCCCAGGCCTTTACCATTCTGGTGGGGGCGGTGCTTTTGGCGGTGAACGCCAGCCTGCGCACGGCGGGCTTTGCGCTGGCGGCAATGACGCTGGCCATTCTGGGTGTGCTGATCCCGATGGCGGCAGCCACTGCCCACAGTGAGCTGCCCGCCGTGCAGCCTCTGGATTGGCTGGAGCCGGAGGAACCGGCGGCGGATGACCGGACGGAATGCGCGGACGACGGGTATGCCCAGCAGGCGGCGGAGCCTTCGCCGGTGCTGTGTGCGCCGTACCGCCCGGAGCCTGCCCCGGCGGCTGACCCGGCACCCCGGAACAAAGCGGTGCCGCCGCTGCCCGCAAAGCCGCCCCGGCACTGACAAAACGAAACCGGAGAACAGAGAGAAGGTGACAGGATGAGCGATTGGCGGTGCCCACAATGCGGCTGCCCGGCCTGCCATTACAATCGGAACCGGATGCGGCGGGAGTGCGACTGCTGCGGCTGGCCGGTGGCGGACCCTGCACAGGAAGAACAGCTTCGCCGGTTCGACCAGGACGTTGACCGGGCGGTGCGCCATCTGCGGGCCGGAAACTGGCAAGAGGCGGTCGATCTGCTGACCCCCTTAATGAATCAACAGCCCGACGAGGTTCGCCTGTATCGGCTGACGCTGCAGGCGGCCACGGAAAATTTTGAAAATCTGGCCCCATTTCCCCTGATGATCGCGCCCGCCCGAAAAAGCTGGGAAACGCTGGAGCGCCTGCACGGGCTGGACGGCCAGGCCCTGCAATACACCCGGGCAGTAAACCGGCACAAGCGGGAAGCGCTGGAGGCCAGAGGACGGGTCCTTCTGCGCTACCTGCTGTGGATGGGCGGCTGCCTGCTGGCGGCGGGGCTGCTGTTTGAAGGCGGCCACGACTTTTTGGGTGGGGGTGCGTTCGGCGCGGCTCTTGGACTGGGCTATGCGCTGTACAGGCTGGACCCGCTGCCGCTGCTTCACGCCCTGCGGGAGCCGGTGGACGAGGGGAAGAATCCGTTCGCCTGAGCCGCCGCCGCACCATGATGCAGCGGCGCATATCACTTGATTTCTGCAATAGTGCTTTATAATGGTGTTGTAAAGCGTAAGGGAAACGTTCGCGGCCGGAAACAACAAAAGCAGAAGCGGCAGATCCGTTGGGACCTGCCGCTTCTGCTTCTTATAGGGTGCTCAAAGCCGGGGGAAAGCCGCTCAATCCTCCTGGGGACGGAACGTGATCTCGCCGGTTTCCTCATTCATCGCGTCCACAATGGCCAGGCTGGACAGCCGATAGCCCGCCGCCCGCAGGGCGGCGCCGCCGGACTGGAAGCCCTTCTCAATGGCAATGCCGATGCCGCCCACCTGGGCGCCAGCCTGCTGGCACACATCCAGCAGGCCGCTCATTGCCTTGCCCACGGCCAGAAAATCGTCCACGATCAGCACCCGATCCTCAGGGCCGAGGAATTTCTGGGCCAGAGTGATGTTGTAATCACGGCCGTAGGTGTAGGAATGCACCACGGAGGTGTACACATCACCGTCCAGATTCTTGCTCTTGGCCTTTTTGGCAAACACCACGGGCACATCAAAGTACCGGGCCGTCATGCAGGCAATGGCAATGCCGGAAGCCTCGATGGTCAGAATCTTGTTGATGCCGGCATCCTTGAATTGACGGTAAAACTCTGCGCCGATGGCGTCCAGCAGGCGCACATCCAGCTGGTGGTTCAAAAAGCAGTCCACCTTTAATACGTTGCCGGCCCGAACCTGGCCTTCTTTGCGGATACGATCTTCCAGAAGTTTCAAAACAAACGCCCCCATTACATTAGTGAAGCAGCCGCTGCCCGGTACACCGTGCGGGGAAGGCCCCACGCTGCGTCTCCTCACTGCCGGGCTGCGGCAGAACAAAACGATATGGATTCATTATGGCAGAATCTTCCGGCATTTGCAATGCGGTGGGGGAGAATATTTTGCCCGGGGCGGTGCGGAAGGGGAGGGGCTTTGCGGGAAAACAGGGCGGGTGAAACTGGTTGAGAAACGGGTGTGTACGCCGTGGAAACACATTTTGGCGCAACTATCCAAAAAATATAAAAATTTCTGTGGATAGTGGCGGAAAACGGGTAAAAATGAGAGAAATCTATGGTGAAATGTTCTATTGCAGGAGGAAATGGAAACCAGTATAATAAAAGCCATCACATCTCCAAAGAAAAGGCACGAACAAGAGGGAGGCCGGGCCAAGTGTACGGCTGCAACGGCCGGAGTGCTTTGGAGATGCGGGTTAACCATCAAGGAGGAAACTACAATGAAAAAAGTGATCTGTATGGGTCTTGCCCTGGCCATGGCGTTCAGCATGGTGGCCTGCGGCGGCAGCAGCAGTTCTGCGGCTTCTTCGGAAGCCGGTGACGCTTCCAGCAGCACCGCTGCTGAGGGCGCCATCAAAATCGGCGGCACCGGCCCCCTGACCGGCGGCGCGGCCATTTACGGCAACGCGGCCAAGCGCGGTGCTGAGATCGCTGTTGAGGAGATCAATGCTCTGGGCGGCCTGCAGCTCGACCTGAAGTACGAGGATGACACCCACGACGCCGAGAAGGCTGTCAACGCCTACAACACCCTGAAGGACTGGGGTATGCAGGTGTTCCTGGGCTCCGTTACTTCCACCCCCTGTGTTGCCACCTCTGCTGAGAGCAACGGCGACCACATCTTCCTGCTGACCCCCTCCGCTTCCAGCACCGACGTTCTGGGCGGCGTGGCCAACCCCCTGACCGGCACCATCGACGTGCCCCGCAAGGACAATGCCTTCCAGATGTGCTTCATGGACCCCAACCAGGGCTCCGCTTCTGCGCAGTACATCAGCGAGAAGAACCTGGGCACCAAGATCGCCATCATCTATAAGAACGATGACGTGTACTCCACCGGCATTTACAACAGCTTCATGAACAAGGCGCAGGAGCTGGGTCTGGACGTGGTTTCCACCACCACCTTCACCTCGGACAGCCAGACCGACTTCTCCGTGCAGATCAACGATGCCAAGAACAGCGGCGCCGATCTGCTGTTCCTGCCCATGTACTACGATGCGGCTTCTCTGATCCTGACCCAGGCCAACAACATCGGCTATGCGCCCAAGTTCTTCGGCGTGGACGGCATGGACGGCATCCTGACCCTGGACGGCTTCGACAAGTCTCTGGCTGAGGGCGTCATTCTGCTGACCCCCTTCAACGCCGATGCTCAGGATGAAAAGACCAAGAGCTTTGTGAGCAAGTACAACGAGAAGTACGGCGAGACCCCCAACCAGTTTGCAGCGGACGCTTACGACTGCGTGTACGCCATCTACCAGGCTCTGACCGAGTCCGGCGTGGCTGCGGATGCCTCTGCCAGCGATATGTGCGATGCCCTGATCGCTCAGTTCACCTCTCCCAACTTCGTGTTTGACGGCCTGACCGGCGAGGGCATGACCTGGAGCGAGAGCGGCGAAGTGACCAAGAGCCCCAAGGGCATGGTGATCGAGAACGGCGCTTACGTCGGCATGGACTAAGGCACAGCCGACTGCATCATTACCCTGCGTTTGCAAGGGCTGTCGAATCGAATTCAAGGCCCCGAAGGGCTGCCGGGTTCCGGCAGCCCTTCTTTTGCATTCCGGCCTTGCGGCCGATCGGTCCGCCAAAGCACGTAGCTTTGTGCGGAAATCACAAACAGGGGCTGATCCCGGTCCTTGCGGGTTCCGTTGCGGAACGCCCGGAATGAGCCTTCGGGCCCCAGACAGAAATTGAGGTGTGTATTTGTGCTTACCTTCCTGAACCACCTGATCAACGGCATCAGCCTGGGCAGTGTGTACGCCATCATCGCCCTGGGCTATACCATGGTATACGGCATTGCAAAAATGCTGAACTTTGCCCATGGCGACATCATTATGGTGGGCGCGTACATCTGCTTCTTTGCGGTGTCCACTTTTGGGCTGCCTCCCATTGTGGGCGTGCTGCTGGCCATGGTGGTGTGCACCGTGCTCGGCATGGTGATTGAGCGGCTGGCTTACAAGCCGCTGCGCTCTGCGCCTTCGCTGGCCGTGCTGATCACCGCCATCGGCGTGAGCTACTTTTTGCAGAACGCGGCCCAGCTGCTGTGGACTTCCAACCCCAAGATCTTCCCGTCCTTCCTGGTGGTCACCCAGCAGAACGCCGACGGCACCCAGACCGTGAAAAGCGGAATTCAGTTCGCGGGCGGCCAGCTGAGCGTTTCGTATGCCACCCTGATCACCATTGCGGTGTGCGTGGTCATCATGCTGGTGCTCACCTGGTTTACTGAGCACACCAAGATGGGCCAGGCCATTCAGGCCTGCTCGGAGGATAAGGGTGCGGCCCAGCTGATGGGCATCAACGTGAACACCACCATCTCCCTCACCTTTGCCATCGGCTCGGCACTGGCCGCCATTGCGGGCGTGCTGCTGTGCTCGGCGTATCCCACCCTGGTGCCCACCACCGGCTCCATGCCTGGCATCAAGGCATTCACCGCGGCGGTGTTCGGCGGCATCGGCTCCATCCCCGGTGCACTGCTGGGCGGCATTCTGCTGGGTGTGATCGAGATTTTCGCCAAGGCGTACATCTCCACCCAGCTGTCGGATGCCATTGTGTTCGCTGTGCTGATTGTTGTGCTGCTGGTGCGGCCCACCGGTCTGCTGGGTAAGCAGATCCGCGAGAAAGTGTAAGGTGGAACTATGAGAAGTTTGCGTACCAATAAAACATTGCGCACCAATGTGATCACCTATGCCGTGGTGGTGGCGGCCTTCGTGCTGTTCCAGGCTCTGGGCAGCGCCGGGGTGCTGTCCTCCACCATGAAGGGCCAGCTGGTGCCCATCTGCGCCTATGTGCTGATGGCCCTTTCCCTGAACCTGACCGTGGGCATTCTGGGCGAATTGAGCCTGGGCCATGCGGGCTTTATGAGCGTCGGCGCCTTTGCGGGCGCGGTCACGGCCTCGGCCATGCAGGATTCCGTGCCTTCTTCCGCGCTGCGGCTCACCGTGGCCGTTCTGGTGGGCGCCGCGCTGGCGGCCATTGTGGGCGTGCTCATCGGCATTCCCGTTCTGCGCCTGAACGGCGACTATCTGGCCATTGTCACGCTGGCCTTCGGCGAAATCATCAAGTCCATCGTGAACAACCTGTACATCGGCATGGATGTGAACGGCCTGCACGCCAGCTTTTTGAACAACACCATTGTGCTGGGCGAGGGCGGCCGCATGATCCTCAGCGGCCCCATGGGCGTGCCCGGCATTAAAAAGACGGCCACGTTTGCCGCCGGCTTTATCCTCATTCTTATTGCGCTGTTCGTGATCTTCAATCTGGTGAACAGCCGGGCCGGCCGCGCCATTATGGCCCTGCGGGACAACCGCATTGCAGCGGAAAGCGTGGGCATCAATGTGACCAAGTACAAGCTGATGGCCTTTGTCATCTCTGCGGCCATTGCCGGTGCAGGCGGCGCCCTGTACGGCCAGGCCCAGAACGCCATCATCGCCACCAAGTTTGACTTCAATACCTCCATTCTGATTCTGGTGTTTGTGGTGCTGGGCGGCATGGGCAATATGCTGGGCTCCATCCTCGCGGCGGCGCTGCTTACCGTGCTGCCGGAGCTGCTGCGCAGCCTGAACGATTACCGGATGCTCATCTACGCCATCGTGCTGATCCTGATGATGCTCTTCAACTCTGCCCCGGCCATGATTCAGTGGCGCGAGCAGATGACCGAAAAGCTGCGGGAAAAGTTTGGCAAAGAAAAGAAGGAGGGCTAAGCCATGGCACTGCTTGAAGTTTCAAACCTGGGCATTGCGTTCGGCGGCCTGCAGGCGGTCTCTCAGCTGGACCTGAAAATTGAAAAGGGCCAGCTGTATGGCCTGATCGGCCCCAACGGCGCGGGCAAAACCACCGTGTTCAATATGCTCACCGGTGTGTACAAGCCCACGGAAGGGGACATCATTCTGGACGGCAAGAACATCACCGGCCTGCCGCCGGCCACCATCAACCAGGCCGGCATTGCCCGTACCTTCCAGAACATCCGTCTGTTCAACGACCTGACCGTGCTGGACAACGTAAAAGTTGGCCTGCACAATCAGGTGCGCTACCCCATGTGGACTGGCGTGCTTCGTCTGCCCTCCTTCTACACGAAGGAGCGTGAGATGAACAAGCAGGCCATGAAGCTGCTGAAGATCTTCGATCTGGACAAGGAAGCCAAGCTCAAGGCATCCAGCCTGCCCTACGGCAAGCAGCGCAAGCTGGAGATCGCCCGGGCGCTGGCCACCAATCCGAAGCTGCTGCTGCTGGACGAGCCGGCCGCGGGCATGAACCCCAATGAGACGGCTGAGCTGATGAACACCATCAAGTTTGTGCGGGATACCTTTGGCATCGCCGTGCTGCTCATTGAGCACGATATGAGCTTTGTGATGGGCATCTGCGAGTACATCACGGTGCTGAACTACGGCCGTGAGCTGGCACAGGGCACAGGCGATGCGGTGCGCAATAACCCCAAGGTCATTGCGGCCTATCTGGGAGGTGACTGACCATGGGAGAAATGCTTTCGGTCAAGAACATTGACGTTTATTACGGTTCCATTCACGCCATCAAGAACGTCTCGTTTCATGTAAACGAGGGCGAGATCGTGACGCTGATCGGCGCAAACGGCGCGGGCAAAACCACCACCATGCATGCGATTTCGGGCCTGCTGCGGCCCAAGAACGGCGAGATCATCTACTGCGGCCAGCCCATCCAGAAGATGGAGGCCCATAAGATCATCCGGTTGGGCCTGTCTCAGGTGCCGGAGGGCCGCCGCGTGTTCAGCGGCTTGACCGTGCAGCAGAACCTGACCCTGGGTGCCTACATCCGCAACGATGGAAAAGAGGCCATTCAGGATGATTACGACCGCATTTTTGAGCTGCTGCCCCGCCTGAAAGAGCGGCGCAACCAGCCGGCGGGCACCCTGTCCGGCGGCGAGCAGCAGATGCTGGCCATCGGCCGTGCGCTGATGTGCAAGCCGAAGATGCTGCTGCTGGACGAGCCCAGCATGGGACTGTCGCCCCTGCTGGTGAAGGAGATCTTCCGCATCATCCGAGATGTGAACCGGGACGGCGTGACGGTGCTTCTGGTGGAGCAGAACGCCAAAATGGCACTGGAAATCGCCCATCGGGCGTATGTGCTGGAGACCGGCTGCGTGAAGATGGAGGGCGATGCCACCGAGCTGGCCAACAACATCGAGGTGCGCAAGGCGTATCTGGGCTGCTGAGCGCAGAAAACAACGCATTGAAAAACGACCCTGCCTGCGGGAAATTTCCGGCCAGGCAGGGCCGTTTTTTGTATACAAAACCAGCAGGCGGCAAAAAAACAGGGGGCAAAGCAAAGATTTTGTGCCGAAAATGACTAAAATACTTGCAAAGCCGTCAAATCTGAGATAGAATGAGACACAGCTTCGCATGAAAATGCGGGCGTTTGAAAGCGGGGTCGTGGCCGAGCTGCAGGCGGCCGCGGGCCACATGGAAAGGGAGCACAACATGGAGCTGGCCGGGAAAGAGCGCTTTGAAATGGACGATCTGATGGAGATCATCCGCCTGCTGCGCCGCCCGGTGGGCGGCTGCCCCTGGGACAGTGTGCAGACACACCAGTCCATCCGCATGAATTTTCTGGAAGAGACCTGTGAGGTGCTGGAAGCCATCGATCTGGCAGACAGCACCCTTCTCTGCGAGGAGCTGGGCGACATCCTGATGCAGGTGGCGCTGCATACCGCAATGGAAGAGGAACAGGGCCGCTTTACGCTGGAAGATGTGTGCACCGGGGTGTGCCGCAAGCTGATTTACCGGCATCCCCACGTGTTTGCGGGCAAGGCGGCGCCCGGGCCTTCCACCTGGGACGAACTGAAAAATCAGGAAAAGGGGCGGGCGAGCCTGACGGATGAATTGGAGAGCGTTCCGGCCACGCTGCCGGCCCTGATGCGGGCGGGCAAAACCCTGAAACGGGCGGCCCGCTACGGTTTTGGCCCGGCGGATGAAGCCGCTGCCCGCCGCGAGGCACAGGCGCAGCTGCAGCAGCTGCTGGCCGGGGACAAAGGCACTTCGGCAGAGCGGGAGGCCCAGGTGGGCGACGCACTGCTTGCCCTGACCGCCTATTGCCGCCTGGCCGGGGTTGACCCGGAGCTGGCGCTGACCCGCGCCACCCAGCGCTTTGTGAAACAGGCAGAGAAAACCGCACCGTCAACAGAGCAGACACTCTGTGCTGATAGAAATTTGGAGGTAAGAAAAAATGACGAAAGCTGATTTGATTGCGAAAGTGGCCGCTCAGGCTGATATGAGCAAGAAGGACGCCGAGAAGGCCGTCAACACCACCCTGGAAGTGATCACCGCTGCGCTGGCGGATGGTGAGAAGATCGCCCTGGCCGGTTTCGGCACCTTTGAGACCCGCGAGCGTGCTGCCCGTACCGGCCGTGACCCCCGCACCAAGCAGCCCATCGAGATTGCCGCCGCCACCGTGCCCGCCTTCAAGGCAAACAAGGCCCTGAAGGACGCCGTGAACAAGTAAGACGGCCTTACGCTGAAATGTCAGCCGGGCGAGAGCAGGGGCGGCGCAGCGAAACTTCGCTGGCTGCCTGTGCCGCGCCGGATGGGGTGCTGCCTTTGATGGGGCAGCGCCCTTTTTCTTACCGATTTGAACCCCGGAATATGGAGGGAAATACCCATGAGAATTGATAAGTATCTGAAGGTAAGCCGCCTGATCAAGCGGCGCACCGTGGCCAACGATGTGGCCGATGCCGGCCGCATTCTGGTAAACGGAAAGGCCGTAAAGGCCAGCTATGCGGTGAAGGTGGGCGATGTGATCGAGATCACCTTCGGCAACAAGCCGGTGAAGGTGCGCGTGCTGGCCGCCGAAGGCCCGGATCGGAAGGACGTGGCGCGGGAGATGTATGAGGTGATCGAATAAGGGCAGCACCAGGCAAATTGCCCGGCGGTGGTCTATCCGGCAGCGGGCCGGCATATCCTGCAGCAAAGGCTCTGGGGCGTTCCGGTGAGATCGGAAGAAGCACCCAGAGGGTAAAACACGGAACTGCGCGCATTTGCTCCGGCAGCGGAACAAAAGGCGCGCACCCGGTGGGATGAAAGGTGCAGGATATGGCTCAGGCGGTGTACCCGGCCCCCGTGCAGGAGGCAAGCGCCTCACAGGGGCATCACAATCTGATTCTGGAGGACCGGCGCGCCATGACGGCCACCGGAATTACCCGCATCGTCAGCTACGACGAATACAGTGCCACGCTGGAGACTCAGCAGGGCAGCCTTGTGGTGGGCGGCCGGGAGCTTCAGGTGAGCGAACTGTCCATTCAGACCGGCGAGGTGAAAATCGCGGGAAAAATTGAGTCCATCCAGTATGCGGACCTGAAAGAAAGCCCGGCCGGATTTTTCAAGCGGCTTGTGCGGTGAGCCGCCATGGCGGCGGCACAGGCGGCCCCGGAGCTGGCGGCGGATGCTCTTTGCTGCCTGGGGCTGGGCTTTTTGCTGGGGGCGCTGTACGATCTGGCGCGGTTCCTGCTGGGCGACCGAAAGTCGGCCTGCTTTGCGGCGGACATGGGGGCGTTCTGCCTGGCGGCTGTGCTGCTGTGCAGTTTCTCGGCCTCCCGCAGCCGGGCGGGCACGGTGCGCTGGTATATGGCGGCGGCGTTGCTGGCGGGGGATGCAGGCTATTTCGGTGTGCTGGCCCCGGCCACCCGCACGCTGGAGAATTGGCTCAGGTGGCTACTGACCCGCCCGGTGGCCCTGCTGGCACTGGCGGTGGGCTGGCCGGTGCGGCACATGGCGGAATGTGTGCACAGGGCCCATCATGAGAAAAAACAGAAAAAAGCCCAGGCTCGGCGCACAAAACAGTTGCAAAAAAACGCCAAGGTATTGTATAATTCTAAATAAGTCATGAGGCGGAGAAGCTGAACGTCACGGCGGCGAAGGAGGTGGCCTGCGTGAAAAAAGCACAGAAGAAGCGGCGCGCCGGCCTTTCTGGCACGCTGAGCAAAGGGCTGATCGCGGTGCTCGCGGTGTATCTGGTGGGAACACTGATCTACAACCAGGTGCAGATCACGGCCAAGCGGCAGGAACTGAGCGATGTGCAGGAGCAGGTTACGCAGAAGCAGCAGGAAAACGAAGAGCTGCAGCGGCTGATCGGCGACGGCAGCGGAAACGATGACGCCATCATTGAACGGGCGGCCCGGGATGATCTGGGCTATGCCCGCCCCAGTGAGCGGATTTTTTACGACATCAGCGGGAAGTGACCGCACCCTTCGGCCGGGCGATTGCCCGTTTGCGGACCGAAGGAGTTCACACACGACAAAAAGGGGTTTCGTGCATTGCAGTTTGAGGTAGGTAGCATTTTAGAAGGTAAGGTCACCGGCGTTAAGAAGTTCGGCGCATTTGTGGCCCTGCCCGAGGGCAAAACGGGAATGGTGCACATTTCTGAGGTGTCCAACGAATTCATTCAGGATCTTTCCACCGTGCTGGAAGAAGGCCAGACGGTCAAGGTGAAGGTCATCAACATTGCGGAGGACGGCAAAATCGCCCTCTCCATCAAGCGCACGCTGCCCCAGCAGCCCCGTGCGCCCCGGCCCCAGCAGGGCGGTCGGGCCGGCGGGCAGGGCCGACCGGGCGGCAGCCGCCCCCAGCGGGCCGATGGAGGCCGGGTGTGGCAGCCCAAGCGCAGCCAGCCCCAGGGCGATATGAGTTTTGAGGACATGATGGCCCGCTTTAAGAGCCAGAGCGAAGAGAAAATCTCTGACCTGAAACGTGTCACGGAAAACCGCCGCGGCGGGGGATACTCCCGCAAGCGGTAAGCATACCGATGCAACAGCCGCCCGGGGCCACCCCAGCGGCTGCTTTTGTGTTGTGGCGGCGTGTGCAAATGTTGCATTTGCGGACGAACCGCGGATAAAATGAAGAAAACCGGCAGCCGCGGCGGGGCGTTTTCCGGCGCAGCGCCATGAATTTGAGACCCAGAGAGGAAAAGAAACGTGAAGTATCATCTGATTGCTCCCTGCTATTTCGGCACCGAGTCCACCGCTGCCTTTGAGGTGCGGCGCATCGGCGCGGAAGAGGTGCAGGTTACCGACGGCCGCATTGCATTCACCGGCGGGCCGGAGATCATTGCAGCGGCAAACCTGAACCTGCGCTGCGCCGAGCGGGTGCTGCTGCTGCTGAAGAGCTACACCGCCACCACCTTTGACGAATTGTTTGACGGGGTGTATTCCATTCCGTGGGAAGAGCTGCTGCCCGCCGATGCCCAGTTCCCTGTGAAAGGCTCCAGCCTGTCCAGCATTCTTTCCAGTGTTCCGGCCTGCCAGAAGATCGTGAAAAAGGCCGTGGTTGAGCGGCTGAAAAAAGGCCACAAGGTGCTCACCCTGCCCGAAACCGGTGCGCTGTACAAGCTGCGGTTCTCCATCCGCAAAAACCGGGTGGAGATCATGCTGGATACCTCTGGCGACGGCCTGCACAAGCGGGGCTACCGCCGCAACGCCACCGGTGCCCCCATCAAGGAGACGCTGGCGGCGGCCATTGCGGACCTGGGCCGCGTGCGCCGCGATACGCTGGTGCAGGACCCCTTCTGCGGCAGCGGCACGATGGTGATCGAGGCAGCTCAGAAAGCCATGAACATCGCCCCCGGCCTGCGCCGCCGGTTCTGCGCGGAGCATTACGGCTTTATTCCCCAGAAGGTTTGGGCCGAGCAGCGGGAGAAAGCCCTGAGCGAAGTGCGCATGGATGCCGCCTTTGAGGGCCGCGGCTGGGACATTGACCCCGCCGCCGTCGAGCTGGCCACGCAGAATGCCAAGCTGGCGGGCGTGGGCGAGCGCTGCCATTTTGAGGTGGCGGACGTAGCAGACTTTGTGCCGGATGTAGCCGCCACGGTGCTGACGAACCCGCCCTACGGTGAGCGCCTGGGCGACCTGGAAACGGCGGCCAAGCTGGCCGGTGTTCTGGGAAGCCGCTGGGAGCAGAACCCCGGGCAGGGCCTGTACGTCATCACGGCGGACGCGGACTTTGAGCGGCACTTCGGTAAAAAGGCGGCCCGCCGCCGCAAGCTGTACAATGGCATGATTCCCTGCCAGGTGTACATGTATTATCAGCCGCGCACCGGTGAGAAGAAAAAAGGTTGAAGAAACGAAAATATATAAAAAACAAGAAATAAATTTGAAAATTTTGAAATAATTGTGCAAGAGGACCCGTTCTAATAATAGTGAAGCTCTCGGAGAGGGCTTTCCGAAGCAGCCAGGGGCGGGCGCTGAGGCGGATGCCGGGCAAACACATTCCGGCGGTTGGTCCGGCCTCGGCGCCCGCCCCTTTTTTGTTGGGGTGCGGCTCCTGCACAAGCGTATGTGAGATGAAAAAGTACATGATGAAGCTGTTTTTTGCGCTTGTCTGGTGCGCGGCGCTGGTGCTGTGTGCCTCCTGCATGGTGCGCCATGTGCGGGGCACAAACGGCAACCTAGGCGTATGGCTCACCGATGGGCTGGCTGCCGGGCTGCTGGTGTATGCCATCTGGCATGAACCCATTCACCGGTTCTGCTCCCACGGGGTGGGGCGGGTGCTGGCCATTCTGTTTGGTTGCGGCATGGCCGTGTTTGTGTGCCTGCTTGCCTTTGTGGCGGTCAGCGGATATTCTGACCAGCCGAAAGGCGAAAAAAAGGCGGTGATCGTACTGGGGGCTGGCCTGCGGGGCGAGCACATTACCAGCCTGCTGAAATGCCGGCTGGATGCGGCGTATGCGTATTGGCAGGATCATCCGGAGACGCTGCTGGTGGTCGCCGGCGGGCAAGGCCCCGGCGAAACCATTCCGGAAGGCCGCGCTATGAAGCAGTATCTGGTGGAAAAGGGCGTGCCGGAGGAACAGGTTCTGGCGGAATGCGCCAGTACCTCCACCGAAGAGAATTTCGCCTTTTCCCGGCCGCTTCTGGCGGAGCGGGGGATTTCTGCCAGTGACCCGGTGGTGCTGGTGACCAATGCATTCCATTGCTACCGGGCGGGCAAATATGCAGCCATGGCAGGCTTTACGGATGTGGACAAACTGCCCGCATCCATCAATGCCTCGGCGGTGCTGCCCTGTTATTTCCGCGAAGTGTTTGCGGTATTGTATTATTGGGTGTTCAAATCCTCGGCCGCCGGCTGGATGCACGGAATGGTGGGGCGTTTGCAAATCAAGTAAGTGAGGTGGTTCTATGGCGCCCATTATCCGGGTGGAGCACCTGCGCAAGGTGTACCGCGTGGGCAAAGAAAAAGTGGTGGCTCTGAACGATGTTTCGCTGGCCGTTGAGCCGGGGGAGTTCTGCTGCATCGTCGGTGCTTCCGGCAGCGGCAAATCCACGCTGCTGAACCAGCTGGCGGGCCTGGAAAAGCCGACCCGCGGCCAGGTGTTTATCGGTAAGCACTGCATCAGCGAGATGGACGAAAACTCTCTGGCAAAATTCCGGCAGGCGCATCTGGGGTTCATTTTTCAAAGCTACAACCTGCTGGGCAGCATGACAGCGGCCGAAAACGTGGCCCTGCCGCTGATGTTTCAGGGCGTGGACCGAAAAACGCGGCTGGAGCTGGCCAAGGCCGAGCTGGCCCGCATGGGGCTTGCCTCCCGTGCAGACCATCGCCCCACGGAGATGAGCGGCGGCCAGCAGCAGCGCGTGGGCATTGCCCGGGCGTTTGTGTGCAAACCCAAGGTGATTTTTGCCGACGAGCCCACCGGCAACCTGGATACGGTGACCACCCGGAAGGTGCTGGGGCGTATCCTGAAAATGGCCAAGGAAAACGGCATTACCTTTGTGATGGTAACCCACGAGCGGGAGCTGGCGGGCTGTGCCGACCGGGTGGTGACCATTTCGGACGGCAACGTGCAGAGCGACCGTGTGCTGACCGAAGAAGAAAAGGCCGCGGGCCGGGCCGCCCTTGGGGTGGATCAGCTGGACGATCTGAACGTGGCCGATGCACTGGCCCATGAAAAAGAGGACAGCGGCAAAAAACAGGCCCGACACAGCAAGCATCTTTTTAAGAACCCGATCAAGATAAAACGCAATGCAAAGTAAGGAGAATGGACGCATGAACAAACGGATGAAAACTCTGGGCCGGCTGCTTGCCGCGGTGACCAGCCTGGCCATGCTGCTGAGCATGACGGCTTTTGCGGAAGAGAATAAAGGCAGCGAGAGTTCTACCCCACCCGCCTCGTCGGGGAGCACGGAACAGGGAGATGGAGCAGGTGGTAGCGGAAGCGGTACTGATGGCGAAGGCATTAAAAACACTCCGCCCCCGGACGCTGAAGGCGTTAAGGCCGTCACGCCCCACCTGATGGCGTATGCCGTTACCAACGCCGCAGGCGGTGAGGTGACGAAAGTCGAAAAGGGCGACCGCGTCAACATCGTTCTTACGATTGTGGACAGTGAGGCCCCCCAGGATTTGAAAGCAAGTCAGATTGCTGCCCGTGTGAACAATGCGGCCTTCACCTATACCGGTTTGGGCGAAGCCAGCAATGTGGACACGGATGCGCATACATACACGCTGCTGTTCCGGGATGTGATCTACAACGGCGGCGACAACAATTTCACCGTGGACATTTCTTATATTGGCCACGGCATGGCCCAAGGCAGCGTGAGCCACGCCATGGGGCAGTGCGTTACCACCACCAAGGACAACAGCCGTACCCCTTCCATTCTGGTGCGCGGCAATAAGATCACCACTTCGGCCCAGGGCGCGGCCGCGGGCACCGCTCTGGCGGGCAATGAGTGCACCCTGATGCTGGACATTCTGAGCACCTCCGGCGATGAGGCCCTGACCGACCTGCTGGTTACCCTGGCGCTGCCGGAAGGCGTGACCCTGGCCAGCGGCAACAGCACGGCTTACATTGGCAGCATGGCGGCCGGAAGCGGTACCAGCGTCAGCTTCCAGCTGCTGCCGGGTGCAAACTTCACCGGCGGCGTGGCCACCGTGGGGGTCTCCCTCTCGGCGGTGGGCAAGGACACCGGCGCGGCCGTGTCCTCCTCCACCAACGTGACCGTTCCCGTGGTGCAGCCCGAGCGCTTTGAACTGACCAATCTGGAAGCCCCCGAGACCATGTACCTGGGCGAGGAAGGCTATGTGTCCCTGACGTTTGTCAACAAGGGCAAAAGCTCCATCAACAACCTCTCGGCGGAGATCAGCGGCGAGAACATCGCCAACCCCGGCCAGAGCCAGTATCTGGGCAACATTGCCGCCGGCACCGAAAACTCGGTGGATTTCAACGTGCAGGCCAACAATACCGGTACGCTGAAGGGCACCATCACCCTGAGCTACGAGGACGATCAGGGCAACGTCAAGACCATGACCAAGGACTTCTCCTGCGACGTGCAGGAAATGCCCTCCTACGATGACGGCATGGACGATTTTGACCCGGGCATGGTGGAGCCGGAAAAGACCGGCCTGCCCATCTGGGCGAAGGCGCTCATCGGCGTGGCCGTGGTTGCTGTGATTGCCGGTGTGGTGGTGTTTGTCCGCAAAAAGCGCAAGGAAAAGGCGCTGGGAACACTGGAGGACGAGGATGAAGATATCTGATCTGCTGCGGCTCAGCACAGACAACCTTCGCCGCCGCAAGGGCCGCACGGCCCTGACCATCATTGGTGTGGTGGTGGGCACCTGCGCCATTGTGGTGATGATCAGCCTGGGAATTGCCACCAACGTAAACAACGAGGCCATGCTGGCCAGTTGGGGTGACCTGACCCAGATTCAGATCTACAACTATGCCTATGGCGCAACCGAAACTCCGGCCCTGAACGACGAGATGCTGAATCAGATCCGCTCGCTGGATCATGTGGTGGCGGTCACGCCTTATTATCAGCCCAATGATCTGAACGGCAAGATCCTTTCCGGCAAAAACGGCCGCTACGAAACCGGCGTGTGGCAGTGCTACGGCGCCGACCCGGATGCACTGGAAAAGATGGGCTTTGATCTGGCCGATGGTACCTTTTTCACTAGCGACATGAGCCTTGGCAAAAATAAAATTCCGGTCATGGTGGGCGAAAACTTTGCCTACAACTTTGAGGATACCCGCAAAAGCTACAACAGCGGCAAGCGGCAGATCTATCAGGGGCAGACGGATGCCAACGGCAATCTGGTGCAGCCCTTTGTGGATGTGAACAAGGACAAGATGACCCTGCGCCTTTCCTACACCGACAACAACGGCAAGGAAAAGACCCAGGACTATGACCTGGTGGTGGTGGGCACCTTCGTCAGCGATTACAGCAAACATTATTTTACCGACAGCGGCATGGTGATGCGTCTGTCCGACATGAAAATGCTGGAGGAGGCCTATCAGAAGCTTTCCGGCACCAAAAAGAGCCAAAGCCAGAGCTATATGATCTCCAACGGCGTCATGATGAAGGAGAAGGACAACGGCTACCAGGAAGTCTACGTGAAAGTGGACGAGGTGGATAATGTGTCCGACGTGGAAAGCTGGATCAAGGATCAGGGCTACGAGACCTATTCCATGACGCAGATCCGTGAGGATATGCAGGCACAGGTGGCGAAGAGCCAGATGATTCTGGGCGGCACGGCGGCGGTGGCCCTGCTGGTGGCGGCGCTGAACATTGCCAACACCATGACCATGGCCATTTACGAGCGCACGAAGGAAATCGGTGTAATGAAGGTGCTGGGCTGTGAGCTGAACAACATCCGCACGATGTTCCTGTTTGAAGCCGGGGCCATCGGCCTGCTGGGCGGCATCGTGGGTGTGGCCTTCAGCTACCTGCTCTCGTTCATCCTGAACAACGTCAGTTCGATGATGATGAGTGGCGACGGAATGTCCTCGGGGCTGCTGGATGCCTTCGGTTCGCTGGGGGCCTCCGGCGGGCAGATCTCCATCATTCCGCTGTGGCTGGTGCTGGCCGCGCTGGCGTTCTCAACGCTGGTGGGTCTGGTGTCCGGCGTGGTTCCGGCCAACCGGGCGGTGAAGATCAGCGCACTGGAAGCCATTCGCCGCGAGTAAGCGGCCGGACGGCAAGACGAAAAGCAATCAAAAAAGCTCCGGAGAACGGTCCGTTCGGATGGTTCTCCGGAGCTTTTACGCATTTTTTACGGGATATGGCCCTCAGCCCCGGTGCAGAATGGCGTCCAGATCCTGCTGCGGGTCGGTGATGGGCTGCAGGTTGTAAGCCTCCACCAGCGTTTTCACCACGGTTTCGGACAAAAAGGCCGGAAGGGTGGGGCCGAGGTAAATGTTTTTGACACCCAGCGCCAGCAGGGTAAGCAGAATGCAGACCGCCTTCTGTTCGTACCAGGAGAGCACCAGCGTGAGAGGCAGCTCGTTGATGGTGCAGCCGAAGGCCTCCGCCAGAGCCAGGGCGATCTGGACGGCGCTGTATGCGTCGTTGCACTGGCCCACATCCAGAATGCGGGGAATGCCGCCGATTTCGCCCAGATCCAGATCGTTGAAGCGGTATTTGCCGCAGGCCAGCGTCAGAACCAGCGAGTCCATCGGGGTACGCTTTACAAATTCCGTGTAGTAGTTGCGCCCGGGGTGCGCGCCATCACAGCCGCCCACCAGAAAGATGTGCTTTACGGCACCGCTGCGAATGGCCTCCAGCAGCTGCGGGGCCTGGCGAAGCACGGCTGCCCGGGCAAATCCGGTGGTGAGCATATGCCCGCCGTTGATGCCGCTCATGCTTTGGTCGGTGTCGTATCCGCCCAGAGCAAGGGCCTGCTCGATCAGCGGGGTGAAGTCCTTATGGCCCTGCTCGTCCGCGGTGATGTGCCGTAGGCCCTTATAGCCCACCACCGAGGTGGTGTACACCCGGTCGGCGTAGCTGGGCCGGGGCGGCATCAGGCAGTTGGTCGTGAACAGAATCGGGGCGGGCAGTGCATCGAACTCCTGCTGCTGGTTCTGCCAGGCGGTGCCGAAGTTGCCGGCCAGATGGGAGTACTGCTTTAACTTGGGGTACCCGTGGGCGGGCAGCATTTCGCAATGGGTGTACACCTGAATGCCCGTTCCGGCGGTCTGCTCCAAGAGCTGGTGCAGATCCTCCAGGTCGTGCCCCGAAACCACGATGAACGGCCCCTCCTTGACGTCCACATGGACCCGCGTGGGCACCGGGTCGCCGAAGGTGCCGGTGTTGGCCTTATCCAAAAGGGCCATGCACTGGTAGTTTACCTTGCCAAATTCCAGAATAAGATTCAGCCATTCCTCGGTGCTGTGGGGCTGGTGCAGGGCGGCCAGCCCCTTATAAAACCAGGCGCTGACCTGCTCGTCCCGATAACCGAGATTCATGGCGTGGTGCGCGTAGGCTGCCATGCCCTTCAGCCCGAACAGAAGGGTGGAGCGCAGAGACACCACATCCGTTTCTCCCTGCCAAAGCCAGTCAATGGGTCCCTCTTTCAAGGCACCATTCTGCTGAAGCAGGGCCTCTTCCACCCGGCTGGTGAAGGCGCGGATGGCTTCATCGTCAAAGTTGACGTTGGTGAGCGTGGTAAACAGGCCGTCCACCAGAAGGCGGGTGACCGCTTCCGGGAATTGCCCCTGCCGAAGGCACGCCTCGGCCAGCTGGATCAGCCGGCAGACCAGCGCATCCTGCAGGGCGGCGGTTTCGGGCTGCTTGCCGCAAACGCCGGTGCGCACACAGCCGCTGCCGCCCGCGGTTTGCTGACATTGAAAGCAGAACATTTCTGACATAGCACATCCTCCCAAAGTTGTTGCCGGTAGTATGGGCCGGTGTGGGAAGATTCATGCGCGGCCGCAGCCAAAGAAAAACAAAAAAGCACCGGGCGGTGCAGATTGGTGCACGGCCCGGCGCAGTTTGTTTTATAATTCAGAAATGCCCAAAGGGAAGCAGATGGTTAGGCCAGCGTTTCCAGTTCCGCCTGCCAGACAGCGGCGCAGGCATCGCTGGGCATACGCCAGTCGCCGCGGGGCGACAGGGTGACGGAACCGACCTTGGGGCCGTCCGGCAGGCAGCTGCGCTTGAACTGCTGCACGAAGAAGCGGCGGTAGAAGTTCTTCAGCCAGTGCAGCAGAACCTCGTTGGAGTACCGATCGCCCAGGGCGGCCTGGGCCAGCCGGTAGATTTTTGCGGGGCCAAAACCGAAGCGGAGCACATAGTACAGATAGAAGTCGTGCAGCTCATAAGGCCCGACCAGAGACTCGGTTTCCTGCGCGATCTCGCCGTTTTCCTTGGCGGGCAGCAGCTCGGGGCTGACGGGGGTATCAAGGATGTCCAGCAGAACCTCCTTCAGGGCAGGGCTGGCGGCGGCGTCGGCCTCATAGTGCACAATGTGGCGCACCAGCGTTTTGGGCACGCCCGCATTGACGCCGTACATGCTCATATGGTCGCCGTTGTAGGTGGCCCAGCCCAGGGCCAGCTCGCTCAGGTCTCCGGTGCCGACGACCATGCCGCCGGTGCGGTTGGCCAGGTCCATCAGCTCCAGCGTGCGCACGCGGGCCTGACCGTTTTCATAGGTAACATCCAGCACCTGCTCGTCCTGGCCGATGTCGGCAAAGTGGCTGTGCACGGTGTTGGCAATGCGAATCTCCTGGAAGGAAACGCCCAGCTCGTCGCACAGGATCTCGGCGTTGGAGCGGGTGCGCTGGGTGGTGCCGAAGCAGGGCATGGTTACTGCGAGAATGTCGCCGGTGCTCCGCCCCAGGCGCTTCATGGCGCGCACGGCCACCAGCAGGGCCAGGCAGCTGTCCAACCCGCCGGAAATGCCGATGACCGCCGTTTTGGCATGGGCGTGCTCAATGCGCTTGGCCAGACCGTCCGCCTGCATCTCCAGAATCAGCTCGCAGCGCTCAGCCCGGGCGGCGTTGCCGGCCGGCACAAACGGCGTGGGGGAGACAAAGCGGGTCAGGGCAACCTCACGCAGCGGAAGGGAGAAGGGCACCACCTGATACCCGGCGGAATCCGGCTGGAAGGTGGTGTTGCGGCAGCGCTCGCTGACCATACGGCCCAGATCCAGCTCGGTGCAGGCGTATCCGCTGCCGAAGGGCTTTGCCTCGGCCAGCAGCGCACCGTTTTCGCAGATCAGGTCATGGGCGGCAAACACCATGTCGGTGGTGGATTCCCCGTGGCCCGCGTCTGCATACAGATAGGCGCACAGCAGCCGGGCGGACTGCTGGCTGACCAGCTGGCGGCGATAACCGGCCTTGCCGACGGTTTCGTCGCTGGCAGAGAGGTTGGCGATCACCGTGGCACCGGCCAGCGCGTGGCGGGTGCTGGGCGGCAGCGGCGCCCACAGATCCTCGCAGACCTCAACGCCCAGGCAGAACTCCGGCATCTCCTCGCACTGGAACAGGAGCGCGGTGCCGAACGGCACCTCCTGCCCAGCGAACCGGATGGTGCGCAGCCCGGCGGGGGCCGGGTTGTAGTGGCGCTTTTCATAGAATTCGCTGTAATTGGGCAGGTGGGTCTTGGGTACCAGACCCAGCAGCCGGCCATGGCAGACCACCGCGGCGCAGTTGTACAGCTTGCCCTCCACCAGCACCGGCAGGCCTACCAGCGCCACCAGGTCCAGTTCTTCGCTGGCCTTCAGAATGGCGGTAAGGCCGGCTTCGGCCGCCTTTTGCAGGGGCTGCTGCAAAAACAGGTCACCGCAGGTGTAGCCGGTCAGACCCAGTTCCGGGAAAACGGCCAGCTGTACGCCCTCGGAGGCTGCTTTCTGCATGGCCTCAATGGTCATCTGGGTGTTGTAGGGGCAATCGGCCACCCGAAGGGCCGGGGAGACTGTGCAGGCTTTGATAAAACCGTGTGTCATGATACGCCGTCCTTTGCTGTTTGTTTGCCAGGGCGGAAAAATTCCGCGGCAATAAAATTCTATTGTTATCATACCACAGCCGCCCGGCGGGAACAAGGGCGGGCCGCCGGGACGGCGCGAAAAAACGCGAAGGAAAACCTGGGCACGGCAGAACGGCTTGACGGACAAAGCTTGAAAAATGAGACAATTGCTCGAATTTTTTTGAAGAAGACGAAATAAAAATGAAGATGCTGTCGTATTCTTTATAACAATATAACAAAGGATGCCGAAAAAACGATTGCAGGAAAACCGGCGGCAGTGCCGGTTCTGGTGAGGGGAGGGAAGCAGATGAAACGAACCCGGTGGATGATGCTCGGGGCGATTGCCGCGGCGGCCCTGTTTGCAACGGGCTGTGCCGGGGTTGGGCTGCTGCTGGTACGGCAGACCGCACAGCAGCCAAACACGCCAACGGAGCCGGCCCCCCTGCCTCCGGCGGCACAAACGACCGAGGCACAGCCGGAGCCGACCCTCCCGGTGGCGATCTGGGACCCGCAGGCGCTGCGGCTAAGCAGCCAGAACGGCCTGTATGTGCTGGAAAACCCCTTCGACGGGCAGGGGCAGCTTCCGCTGCCGCCGGAAGTGGAGCAGGCGGCCGATACGCTGGCCCTGGCCGACCTGAATGTGTATCAAGATACCCTGATTCTTGTGCTGCTTCAGCCGAACAGCGACCACCCCAACAACGTAGCCAAAGCGACCCTTTATCGAAGCGACGATCTGGGGGCGCACTGGCAGGAACAGACGATGAACCTGCCTGCCCTGGGGCTTCAGGAAGAGGAGCAGCTGGCGGATGCATTTTTGAATTTCTGGTCAGAACAGTGCGGCTCGCTGATTCTGGAAACGGATCAAGCCCGCCGCAGTGTGCTGCTGACCAGTGACGGGGGCCTTACCTGGAACAAACTGGAGGACCTGACCGGAGAGGACGGGGACGCCTGGATGTGCGGCGGCGGATTTGTTTCGGAACAGCTGGGCTTTTTGGCCACCACGGATCAGCATCAGCTGGAGCCGCGCCTGTACCAGACGCGGGACGGCGGGGCAACCTGGGAGAAAATGCCCATGGAGCTGCCCACGCTCACAGGCCTGCTTCGTGCGGAGGCCCTGACCCCGCAGCGCGCGGAGGATGACGCGATTGTAATCCCGGTGCGGGTTTACCAACAGCGCAGCGGTGGCCAGTGGGTGCATATTCTGCAGTACATCTCCCGGGATGAGGGTCTGACCTGGAAATTTGCTCAGCAGGAGGGGTGACACCCGGAGGGGATGCACCATGATTTTATTGCTCAAATTATCGTTCAAAGAAACGCCCGGCACAGGGCGAGGGCAGACGAGTTTGCCTTCGACGCTGTGCCGGGCTTTATCTTTATAGGTAGGCAAGTTAAATAGACAGGAAAGGCGAATCAACAAAAGGCTGAATAAAAACCAAAAACGAGCATCCGAAACTCGGATGCTCGTTTTGTGCTTCTTCTGAAGTTTGGTGGAGATGAGGGGGATCGAACCCCTTACCTCTTGAATGCCATTCAAGCGCTCTCCCAAGTGAGCTACACCCCCATGGCAGAAGAAGCAGATTCAATTGCGGCCACTTTTGCGGCTGCGAGAATTATTATAGCAAAGAGAAGGGGAGATGTCAACAAAAACTTCTTAAAAAAGCGAAATTGATTTGAATTTTACGAAAAACAGACGAAAAGTCACAGCGTTTGCCAATACCACAGGCCGATGCCGAACACAACAGCAATGAAAACCAGCCATAAAACAAGATAGCGCACGCTCAGATTCTGGCGCAGAGCAGCCCCCAGAGTAGGGCGCTCAGTGCGGGGCTTTTTGAAGAACGGGAAATTCATGGCAGTGCTCCTTGAAAAAATGAGAAATTAGGAATGGGGAATGGCAGGACTGAGTGTGCTTCATTGCTCTTCGGTAGGGCGCGCGGGCGGTGTGCCGCAGGGTTTCTCCGCCCAGAACGCCCGAAGCTCGTCCGCCAGTTGGGCGACACTCAGCACCGGCCGGCAGCCGTTCCAGTGGGCGGGCAGCAGGGCGCGGTAATCCTCCCAGGTAAAGCGCTCATCGATCAGCAGCACAACACCCTGATCGCTTGGGGTGCGGATGACCCGCCCGGCGGCCTGCAGAACCTTGTTCATGCCGGGGTATTGGTAGGCGTAGGCAAAACCGCTGCCGCGGCTGCTTTCAAAATAGCGGCGCAGCATTTCCCGCACCGGGTTGACCTGAGGCAGCCCAACGCCCACCACCGCGGCACCGATGAGCCGGTCGCCCACCAGGTCCACGCCTTCGCCGAATACGCTGCCCATCACGGCAAACCCCAGCAGTGTTTCGCCGGATGCCGTGGAAAATTGGGCGAGAAACGTCTCCCGCTCGCTGTCCCCCATGCCGGGCTGCTGAAGCAGGGTGGGGATTTGCGGGAACAGTTCCGCAAAGCGCTGGGCGGCCTGGTTCAGATAGGCATAGGATGGGAAAAACGCCAGATAGTTCCCGGTCCGGCCCTCGGTCATTGCGGCCAGAAGGCGGCAGACCTCATCCAGGCTGGCGGCCCGGCTGCGGTAGGTGGTGGAGACCCGGCAGGCGCAGAACAGGCCCAGGTTTTCCCGGGGGAAGGGGCTGGGCAGGGCAACGCACCGGGCTTCCGGGCAGCCCAGAATGTCCCGATAATAGGAGGGCGGGGCAAGCGTTGCGCTGAACAGAACGGCGGCCCGGCCCAGCGCGAAGCTGGCGTTCAGGAAATCACTGGGGTCCAGGCACAGCTGCCGGGCCAGCACCTGCCCGCCGGTAAGGCTGACCTGGGTGATGTAATGCTCGTCGTACCCGTCGGCCACCCGTAGCCAGGCCCGAAAATCGAAGTAAAGCTGAAGCAGCACGTCGTGAGTAGTCCCCTGCCGGTGTTCGTCCAGCCATTCTTCCAGCGGCTTCAGGCAGCGGCGCACCGCTTCGGAAAAGGCTTCCTGAGCCGGGGTGAAGAACAGGGTGCGGTCCGGGGCTTCACGGCATTGATCCCGCCAGGTGAGAAACTGGCTATTGACCTTGCCTAGGGCGGTTTTCAGGCGGCTGCGCCCCTTGCCGAGGGCCTTGCGGGCCTCCGCCAGCTGCGCACGGCCCAGTTCGGCCGAGTACATTTCCCGTGCCCGGTCGGGCAGGTTGTGGGCCTCGTCCACCAGAAACAGATGGTCGCCGGGCGTTTCGAAAAAGCGGCTCAGGCGCACCACCGGGTCAAACAGATAGTTGTAGTCGCCCACAATCACGTCACACCAGAGAGCCAGATCCAGCCCCAGTTCAAAGGGGCAGACGGTGTGGCGGCGTGCCAGTGCTTCCAGGGCGGGGCCGTCCAGGCGGGTCTTGTCCAGCCCTTCCCAGAGGGCGGCCTTCACCCGGTCGTAATAGCCATTGGCGTAGGGGCAGGCCTCGGGGGTGCATTCGCGGTGCTCCAGCAGGCAGGCTTTGTCCTTTGCAGTGAGGGCAATGCTGCGCAGATGCAGCGACGGCGGCAGCAGGTCCAGCGCCTGCCAGGCGGCCCGGCGGGTGGTGGTGCGGGCTGTGAGATAAAACACCCGTTCGCCGTCCCCCTCGCCCATGGCCCGAAGGGCCGGGTACAGGGTGCTGATGGTTTTACCGATGCCGGTGGGGGCCTGCACCATCAGGCGGCGGCCCTGGCGGCAGGCACGGTACACCTCGCCGGCCAGGGCGTGCTGCCCGGGGCGGAACTGCGCAAAGGGAAAGGCCAGCGCCGCCAGATCCTGTGTGCGGTCGGCCTGCCATTGGGCCTGCCGTTTGGCCCAGGGGGCGTACTCTTCCAGCAGCTCCTGCAAAAATGCGGTTAGGGCCTGGGCGGAAAAGCAGCGCTCGAAACGGACGATCTGCTGATCTTCCACCTGAAAATAGGTCAGGCGCACGCCAATCTCGTCCAGCCCCTGCTGGGCGGCCCAGATGGCGGCGTATACCTGCGCCTGTGCCCAATGAACTGGCTCCATCTCTTCGGTGATCTGCTCGGTTGGGCAGGTGACGGTTTTGATTTCATCCACCATGACCAGCCCGTCAACGCCGGTGAAAATTCCGTCGGCCCGGCCTTCCAGCCGATAGACAACGCCGGCGGCGTTCAGATCGGCCTTGATGGAGACTTCGGCTTCGTATCCGTCTCCGGCGGCTTTTTGTAGGCGGCGATGGATGCGCGCCCCCTCCAGCGCCCGGTCAAACCCGGTGAAGCGATTGTCGATGCTGCCGGTGTTGCGCAGAAATTCCACCAGCTGCCGAACAGAAAGGCGGACCTGAACGGTCGATTCCGGTTCCATATTCGTTCGGGTCTCCTTTCCAAAATTGAATTTGGAGAAATGATTGGCTTTATCATAGCGTATTTTGCGCGGGTGTGCAATCCGGCGGCGGTTCCTGCAGCCCCATGGCGCGGGCGGTCTCCCGGCCGATGGCCTCCACCTGAGAAAAATCTGCCGCGGCCTTATAAAACTCCTCCAGCAGGTCATGATTCTGCTTGGCGGAAGCCTGCATGGCACTGGCCTGTGCCAGAAGGTCCTCCGCGGCCTTTTTGTTGAAGCGCAGCCGTTTACGGCGGCAGCTCAGCGCGGGCTGGGTGCTGAACCGGGCACAGCGAATGGTGCGCTGCCCCTCAAAGTGCAGCGGGTGCCAGCTGTTGGCGGTGAGGAAGGCAAGGCGCAGGTCGGGGAAGATCAGGTGGTCGATTTTGTCGCCCGGTGCCATGGGGCACCAGCACACGATGACCCGGTGGCCCTTTTGCAGGGCGGCGTCCCGCAGAAGCTCCAGCAGCAGGCGGCTGGCCGCGCCGGTTTCGTCCTGCAGAACCACCTGCCGGTCGGTGAGGGCAGCAATGGTATCGCTGTAGACGATTCGCCCTTGCGGGGTGACGGCACTGAGCAGCCGGTCGCAGGCAAGGCCGGGGCCGGGCAGGCTGGGCAGATAGCGGGCGGCCAGCCGGGCGGCTTCTTTGCGGATCTTGTCAAAGTCGGTGGTGCAGGCGGCGGTGCGGCGGCTGTCCAGCAGAATGCCCCCGGCGGCGGAGACATAGCGGGCGGCCCGGCCCTGGAACCGGCTGCACAGGTCAAACAGGCGCTGAATCTCTTCGCGGTTCTCCTGTAGATAGGCCCGGTTCAGGGTGTGATACAGGCTCACCACCTGTTCGTGCGCCACCGGATAGGCCGGGTCCAGGGTGTGGGGCGCGGTGGCGTCCACAATACCGCAGCCCTCCTGCCAGAAGATGGCGCCGTCCAGGCTGTCCGGGTCCGAAGAGCAGTGGATGTGTTCCACCACGCCGCGGCCGCGGGCGGTCAGCTGCTTCATCAGGGTGGACTTGCCGCAGCCCGGCCCGGCCTTGATGAGCCAGAGTGCAAGGCCGGGCTGCCGGGCCAGCTCGTGAAAGTAGCCCCGGAAGCCGGTGGGGGACAGGCAGCCCAGGAAAAAGTTGGCCTGAATGGGTGCATGGGTGTGTTCCATAAATGTTTCCCTCCTTTGGGCACATCCTATGCGGGAGGGCCTGCGCGCGCCACAAGGGCAAAAAGCGGAATCGCTGCCCCGGAAAATGAAAAGAGAGGAAGAGATTTGAGATAAAATGAGGGGGAACGCTATTCCCATTCCGGCGGTTTGCGTATATAATAAATAGAAGATTTGATGGGGGCGCTGGTTCGGCGGCCCCCGCACAAAACGGACGAAGGCCGGAAAACGCTGCCTTGGCCCGGGGCCACTGCGGCCCGAATGTTTCAGGAAAGGAATGTTGAAGCAATGCCCCAATTTTCAGTCCCGCTCGGAAAACTGGCAAAGCAGCTGAACCTGGAGAGCCTGTACGCCCCCAAGGACCTGTGGCAGATTCCCATCACCACGGCGGACATCAACCGCCCCGGCATTATGTTGGCAGGCTTTTATCAGTATTTTGACGCCACCCGAATTCAGATCATCGGCATGGTGGAGATGGCGTATCTGAAAGACCTGCCGGACGATGAGCGGCGCAACCATCTGGAAAAGCTGTTCAGCATGAAGCCCCCCACCGTGATCATTTCCCGCGGGATGGATCCGCTGGATGAAATGCTGGACTTTGCCCGCTGGTACGATGTGCCCCTGATGCGCTCGGCCGAAACCTCCTCCACGCTGATGAGCAACCTGATCAGCTACCTGAATGTGGAGCTGGCCCCCCGCGTGACCCGCCATGGCGTGTGCGTGGAGGTGTACGGCGAGGGCATCCTGATTCTGGGCGACAGCGGCGTGGGCAAAAGCGAGACGGCGGTGGAGCTGGTGAAGCGCGGCCACCGGCTGATTGCGGATGACGCGGTGGAACTGCGCCGCACTTCCGGCACCACCGTCATCGGCACCTCGCCGGAGAACATCCGCCATTTTCTGGAGCTGCGGGGCATTGGCATTGTAAACGTGGCCCGCACCTTCGGCATTGGCGCCGTGAAAACCAGCGCCAACATTGACCTGGTGGTGGAGCTGGAACCCTGGGACAAGAGCAAAACCTACGACCGCACCGGCCTGACCGGTGAAAACTATGAGATTCTGGGCGTGCAGATTCCCAGCACGGTCATTCCGGTGATGCCCGGCCGAAACCTGGCGGTGATTCTGGAGACAGCAGCCATCACGAACCGCCAGAAGAAGATGGGGTACAGCGCCGCACAGGAGCTGCTGACCCGCCTTGGTCTAGAGGACGACCTGAGCAACAAAACCTGAAACGCTGCAAAGTGAGGAGAAAAAACTATGGAACAGTATACCATTGGCGTAGATCTGGGCGGCACGACCATCACGGCCGGCCTTGTGGACAAAGACCATAACATTGTGGACCGTGCAAGCTGCCTCACCGGGCTGCCCCGGCCTTCGGAAGAAGTGGAGCAGGAGATTGCCGGGCTTTGCCGCCAGCTGGCCGAAAAGCACAAGTTTGCGATGAGCGACCTGAAGTGGGTGGGCATCGGCACACCCGGCAGCGTGAACAGCGAGAGCGGCGTGGTGGAGTTCAATGCGAACTTCGGCTACAACGATTGGGCATTGCAGGCCAACATGGAAAAGCTGCTGGGCTGCAAGGTGTATATTGAAAACGACGCCAACGCGGCGGCCTACGGCGAATACATCGCCGGTGCAGCCAAGGGGGCAAAGTATGCGGTGGCCATCACCCTGGGCACCGGCATCGGCGGCGGCATCATCATCAACGGCAAGATCTTTGCCGGCTTTAACTACGCCGGTGCCGAGCTGGGCCACACCGTTGTGGTGAAGGGCGGCCGGCCCTGTATGTGCGGCCGCCGCGGCTGCTGGGAAAAGTACGCCAGCGCCCGCGCCCTGACTGAGGATACCCGGGCCGCGATGCTGGCCAACCCTGACAACATGATGTGGAAACTGGTGGGCGGCGACCTGACCAAGGTGGGCGCCAAAACCGCCTTTGATGCCCTGCATGCAGGCGATGAGCTGGCCAAAACTGTGGTGTCGAACTGGATCGAGTATGTGGCCTGCGGCATTACCGACGTGGTGAACATTTTCCAGCCGGAAGTGATCTGCATCGGCGGCGGCGTTTCGGCGCAGGGCGAGACCCTGCTGGGACCCATCCGGGAGTATGTGGACCGGGAAGAGTATGCGCGCAACGGCAAAAAGCGCACGGTCATCAAAGCAGCCGAGCTGAAGAACGATGCGGGCGTGTTGGGTGCAGCCAGCCTGGGCGAGCAGCAGATGGCCTGAGCCTGCGCTGAAACGAGGAGAACATGACCATGAGACAGGATCAGCTGGAAATGCTGAAAGGCTTGTGGGACCGGGAGGGCGTGCCGTATGAGTGCGGTACGCCCCTTGCCCGGTATACCACTTTTAGAATCGGCGGCCCGGCGGCTTTGTTTGCCCGCCCTGCCGATGCCCGGCAGCTGGAAGCGGCGCTGACGGCCTGCAAAAAATCCGATGTGCGGTATTATCTGCTGGGGCAGGGCTCCAACACGCTGTTTGCGGACGAAGGGTTTGACGGGGCGGTCATCTGCACCCGCATGATGGGCGGCGTGCCGCGCATTGAGGGCGAGCGCATGACGGCACCGGCCGGGGCCGGGCTGACGGCCCTGTGCGCCATGGCGCGGGACGCCGGGCTGACCGGCCTGGAATTTGCCTGCGGCATTCCGGGAAGCCTGGGCGGCGCGCTGTATATGAACGCCGGTGCTTACGGCGGTGAGATGAAGGACGTGGTGGAAACGGTGACCTGCCTGACCCCGGAGGGAACAGTGGAGACCCGCACGGCTGATGAACTGGCGTTCGGGTACCGTACCAGCGTGTTTGAGCAGGACGGCAGCTGTGTGCTCTCGGCCACGCTTCGCCTTGCCCATGGCGACAAGGCAGCCATTCGCGCCCGCATGGCGGAGCTGCTTTCCAAGCGCCGGGAAAAGCAGCCGCTGGAATGGCCCAGCGCAGGCAGCACCTTCAAGCGGCCCCAGGGGGCCTTTGCGGCCGCCCTCATTGAGCAGTGCGGCCTGAAGGGCCTTCAGGTGGGCGGCGCGGCCGTGAGCCGGAAGCACAGCGGCTTTGTGGTAAACTTAGGCGGCGCGACCTGCGCCGATGTGATCGCCCTCACGGAACAGGTGATCCGTGTGGTGAAGGAGAAAACCGGCTACACGCTGGAACGGGAAATCCGTGTGGTGAAGTAAGGCGGGTTTCACCGCCCGGAGAGGGCGAACGGGACAGCACGCGGGAAACAAGACAGCGGCTGCCGGACAGGATGGGAAAGTACCCGGCGCCGGAACAAATCGGCGGGGCCGGGCAGAACAGGAGCGAAAAATGGAACTTGTGATCGTGACCGGGCTTTCCGGTGCGGGCAAATCTCTGGCGATGAACGCGCTGGAGGACATTGGCTATTTTTGCATTGACAACATTCCCGCCGGGCTGATGCCCCGCCTGCTGGAGTTTGCCCAGCAGGGCGGCAACCTGCTGAAAAAGGTGGCGGTGGGCCTGGACATCCGCGGTGCCCGCTCGCCGCAGGAGATTCGGGACGCACTGGCCACGCTGGACGACCGGAAGGTGGATTACCGGATACTGTTTCTGGAGGCCACGGATGACGTGCTGCGCCGCCGCTACAAAGAGACCCGCCGCCGCCACCCAATCAGCATCAGCGAGGGCATTTCCACCAGCGAAGCCATTGTGCGGGAGCGGCAGATTCTGCGCCCCCTGTTTGAACGGGCGGATTTTGTGGTGGATACCTCGCTGCTCTCCACGGCCCAGAACAAAGAGCGCATCTGTGCGCTATTCTTGACCGGACATGAGCGGCCCATGGCCCTGAACATTGTGTCCTTCGGGTTCAAGTTCGGCCTGCCCGCCGAGGCGGACATTGTGTTTGACGTGCGCTGCCTGCCCAACCCCTTCTATGTGCCGGAGCTGAAGGACAAGACCGGGCTGGACCAGGAAGTGGTGGACTATGTGATGAACTCGGCGCAGTCGCAGGAACTGCTCAAGCGGATGGAAGGGCTGCTGGAGTACTCTCTGCCCCTGTATGTGCAGGAAGGCAAGAGCCAGCTGACGGTGGCCGTGGGCTGCACCGGCGGCAAACACCGCTCCATCACATTTGCCCGCAAACTGGCGGAATTCTGCGACCGGCTTGGCTATGAGCCCAGCGTGCAGCATCGGGATGCCCGCCGCACAAACTGAACACGATTCCCGGCACAGCCGCTTCAGAATGCGCAGGCCGGCAGACAATTCAAACAAGCAATGCCGTCAGTCATGCTTTGGGCCGCAGAGTGCGGAAAAGAATGGCTGACGGCAGTGGTTTCAAAGAACGGAGAGTACCCTTGAGTTTTTCGCAGGACGTAAAATATGAGATCATTGCCCGGCGCATCGGCAAACCCTGCTGTGCGCTGGCGGCCTGTTACGGAGCGGCCTGCTTCGGCAAGTATTTTGATGCCCAGGGCATGGTGCTGCATACTGAAATCCCGGAAGCGGCCCGGTTGGTGCAGAAGCTGTACCATCGGGTGGGCATTGAGGGCGAGATCGTTCAGAAAGAGCGGCTGGGCGGCCCCATCAGCGAATTCAGCGTGAAAGACCCGGAGCAGGTGGCCCGTATGATGGAATTGTTCGGGCACACCGGAACCGAGGCCAGCCTACGCATCAACCCGGCCATTCTGCAGTGCAGCGGTTGTGTGAGCGCCTTTGTGTCCATGGCATTTTTGTGCAGCGGCACCATGACCGACCCGCAGAAGGAGTACAATCTGGAATTCCTGACCGGCCGGCGCAATCTGGCGCGGGATTTTGAGGCCCTCATCGCCGAGCATGAATTCTGCCCGCATCGCACCGTGCGCAAGGGGGCCAACGTGATTTATGTCAAGGCCAGCGAACCGCTGGTGGACCTTTTGACCTTTATGGGCGCGCCCAAGGCGGCCATGCAGCTGATGGAGCTGAAGATGGTGAAGGACGTGCGCAACAAGACCAATCGCATCATCAACTGCGAAACGGCCAACCTGAGCAAAATGGCGGCGGCCAACGCGCCGGTGAACAAGGCGGTGCGCTATCTGGAAGAGCACGGCGACCTGGCCGGCCTGCCGGAGCCGCTTCGCCAGGCAGCTCAGGTGCGGCTGGAGCAGCCGGACGCCTCGCTGGCGCAGCTGGCCCCGCTGCTGGACCCGCCGGTGAGCCGGTCGGGCCTGTCGCACCGGTTCAAGCGCTTGCAGGAGATCGCAGAAACCCTGCGGGAGAGGAGAGAGCATGGCTGAACGGCAATTTACCCATCTGCACGTACACACGGAGTACAGCCTGTTGGACGGCGCGTGCCGCATTGACCAGCTGTTTGACCGGGTGAAGGAACTGGGCCAGACCGCCATTGCCATCACCGACCATGGCGTGATGTACGGCTGTGTGGATTTTTATAAGGCAGCTAAAAAGGCGGGCATCAAGCCGATCATCGGCTGTGAGGTGTATGTGGCCACCCGCACCCGGTTTGACAAGGTAGCCCGCATTGACGGCAACCGCCACCTGATTTTGCTGTGTAAAAATGAAACCGGGTATAAAAACCTCATTAAAATGGTCAGTGCCGGGTTCATTGAGGGCTTTTACTCCAAGCCCCGTGTGGACCATGAGCTGCTGGAACAGTACCACGAAGGGCTGATCTGCCTGTCGGCCTGCCTGGCGGGCGAGGTGCCGCAGGCGCTGCTGGCCGGTGATTACGACCGCGCCAAGGAAATTGCGCTGTGGTACAACAACCTGTTTGGACAGGGAAATTACTACCTGGAGGTTCAGGACCACGGCATTGAGGAGCAGCAGACGGTGCTGCCCCAGCTGCTCCGCCTTTCCAAAGAGACGGGCATTCCGCTGGTGGCCACCAACGATGCCCACTACCTGCGCAAGGAAGACAGCAAGATGCAGAGCATCCTGATCTGCATTCAGACGGGCAAAACCGTGAACGACCAGGATCGGATGGAATTTGAGACGGACGAGTTCTACCTCAAAAGCACCGATGAGATGTACGATCTGTTCTCCATCTGCCCGGAGGCGTGTGAGAACACCAACAAAATTGCCGAGCAGTGTAACTTCGATTTTGAGTTTGGCGTGACCAAGCTGCCTTACTTTGAAGCGCCGGACGGAATGGAAAATCAGGAGTACTTTGAGAAGCTCTGCCGGGAAGGTCTGGTGCGCCGCTACGGCGAACATCCCGACCCGGAGCTGACCAAGCGCCTGGAATATGAAATTGGGGTCATCAAGCGCATGGGGTACACCAACTATTACCTCATTGTGTTCGACTTTATCAATTACGCAAAAAGCCAGGGAATTCCGGTAGGCCCCGGCCGCGGCAGTGGCGCGGGCAGCCTGTGCGCCTACTGCGTAGGCATTACCAACATCGACCCCATTCGGTACAACCTGCTGTTCGAACGCTTTCTGAATCCGGAGCGCGTGAGTATGCCCGACTTTGACGTGGACTTCTGCTACGAACGGCGGCAGGAGGTCATTGACTATGTGAACCGGAAGTACGGCCATGACCATGTGGCCCAGATCGTTACCTTCGGAACCATGGCGGCCCGTGCGGCCATTCGGGACGTGGGCCGTGTGCTGGACATCCCCTATCAGGAGGTGGATGGAGTCGCCAAACTGGTGCCGATGGAGCTGAAAATGACTCTGCACCGGGCCATGGAGGTTTCGCCGGAGCTGAAAGCCCGCTACGACGCCGATCCCAAGGTGCAGGAGCTGATCGATACCGCCATCAAGATCGAGGGAATGCCCCGCCATGCCTCTACCCACGCGGCAGGCGTGGTGATCACTCGGGAGGCGGCCAATGAGTATGTGCCCCTTTCCACCAACGACGGCGTGCCGGTGACCCAGTTCAACATGACCACCATTGAGGAGCTGGGCCTGCTGAAGATGGACTTTTTGGGCCTGCGTACCCTGACGGTGCTGCACGACGCCGAGGAGATGATCCGCCGGGTGCAGCCGGATTTTTCGCTGGATGCCATCTCCTATGAGGACAAGGCCACCTACGAAATGCTGGCCCAGGGTGAAACCGAGGGTGTGTTCCAGCTGGAATCCACAGGCATGCGGCAGGTTCTGGCCGGGCTGCACCCGCGGAGCCTTGAGGACGTCATCGCTCTGATCAGCCTGTACCGCCCCGGCCCCATGGATTCCATTCCCACCTACCTGCGCAACCGCCGCCAGCCGGACCAGATCCGCTATAAAACGCCGGAACTGGCGCACATTCTGGACGTGACCAACGGCTGCATCGTGTATCAGGAGCAGGTCATGCAGATCTGCCGGGAGCTGGCCGGCTTCTCCTATGGCCAGGCTGACCTGGTGCGCCGTGCAATGAGCAAGAAAAAGCACGATGTGATGGAAAAGGAACGCCAGCACTTCGTGTACGGCAACACGACCCCCGGGCAGGAATGCAACGGCTGCATCAAAAACGGAATTTCGGAGGAGGCGGCCAACGCCATCTTTGACGATATGTCCAGCTTTGCATCCTATGCCTTCAACAAATCCCATGCCGCCTGCTATGCCTATGTGGCGTATCAGACCGCGTACCTGAAGTGCCATTACCGCAGCCAGTTTATGGCGGCGCTGCTCACCAGCGTGCTGGACAACACCGACAAGGTCATTGAGTACTCCGGTGAGTGCCAGCGCCTGGGCATTCAGGTGCTGCCGCCGGACATCAATGTGAGCGACGGCGGCTTTACCGTGGACGGACAGAACATCCGGTTTGGCCTGAATGCGGTGAAAAACGTGGGCCGCAACCTGATCGCCACCACCGTGCAGGAGCGCAAGGAAACGCCCTTCCGCAGCCTGTACGATTACTGCAAGCGGCTGTACGGCGTGGAGATCAACCGCCGGGCGGTGGAAAGCCTCATCAAGGCCGGCGCCTTTGACCGGCTGGAGGACACCCGGCGGGGCATGCTGGAATCGGTGGAGGGCATTCTGAAAAGCGTGGAAACCGATGCCCGCAAAAACGTCGCCGGGCAGCTGGACCTGTTCAGCCAGCTGGACGACGAGGACGAGTGGGACGATTACCACATTCCCAAGGTGCCCGAGTATCCGCCGCAGGAGCTGCTGCGCATGGAGAAGGAAGTGAGCGGGCTGTATCTGTCCGGTCATCCGCTGGACAGTTACCGCGAAAAGATCGAGCAGTACGCCACCTGCCAGATTCTGGCGCTTTCCGGCGAGAGCGGCAAAGAATACGACGGCAAGCAGGTAAATCTGGTGTGCACGGTGGTTAAAACCAAGTTTATGACGACCAAATCCAACACCCTGATGGCTTTTACCACGGTGGAAGATCTGACCGGAACTATGGAGATCCTGATCTTCCCCAAAACGCTTACCGACTGCCGGGACGCCCTGCAGGACAACGCGGTTGTGGTGGTGAGCGGCCGGGTCTCGGTCAAAGAGGAAGAACCGGCCAAGCTGCTGGCCGACCATGTGGTGCCCATTGACCGCTATACCCCCGGCCAGCAGAACCTGGCCAGGCGCAGCACCGTGGCGAAGGAAAGCCCGAAGGCCGTGTACCTGAAGCTGCCCGGAAAGGACAGCCCCCAAATGGCCAAGGTGCGCAGTCTGCTGGGCATTCTGGATGGGACCATGCCGGTTTACATCCGCTTTGTGGACACCGGAAAGATGGTGCTGGCCCCGCGTACCCTGTGGGCACTGGATCACCCGCTGCTGTACAGCGAGCTGAACCGCATTCTGGGCGAGGAAAATGTGGCAGTTCGCTGAATGCCCGCCCGCCAAAAACAGCCGTGCGGCTGCCCGGAGGCAGGAAACAGAACCTCATAACGCAAAATGCGAGAAATGGGCAGAACGATGGGAAAACAGGTGCAACAAAGTGAGATTTCATGCAACATTCCCACCGTTTACAAACCAAAACCGGGCGTGATATACTTTTAACGATGGGCAGGGAAAAGCGGCAGCCCCGGTGGACAGGCTTCCGGCGCTGCGGCCCATGACCCAGAGAGTACGCCCCCGGAACAGCCGGTTGAATCGGGCGGGCGGCCGCGAGCCGCCGACTGGTCCAAACCAGCAGGGCGGCCCGTTTTTAGGAGGAGTGTCTTATGGCAAAAGAGATCAAGACCATCGGCGTTCTCACCAGCGGCGGTGACGCCCCCGGCATGAACGCTGCTGTGCGTGCAGTTGTGCGTACCGCCCTGAGCAAGGGCATCAAGGTCAAGGGCATTGAGCGCGGCTACAACGGCCTGCTTCACAACGAAATGCGGGATATGGATCTGCGCAGCGTTTCCGAGATCATTCACCGCGGCGGTACGGTGTTGTATACCGCCCGCTGCCTGGAGTTCCTCACCAAAGAAGGCCAGGAGCAGGGCGCGCAGTGCTGCCGCGACAACGGCATTGATGCGCTGGTGGTCATCGGCGGCGACGGCTCGTTCAAGGGCGCCCGCGCGCTGGCCAACCTGGGCATTCCCTGCATCGGCATTCCCGGCACCATTGACAACGACATTGCCTGCAGCGAGTACACCATCGGCTACGACACCGCCATGAACACCGCAGTGGAGATGGTGGATAAGCTGCGCGATACCACCCAGAGCCATGACCGCTGCAGCGTTGTGGAGGTTATGGGCCGTCATGCCGGTTACATTGCCCTGAACGTGGGCATCGCCACCGGCGCCATTGCCACCCTGATTCCCGAGCGGCCTTACGACCTGGAGCGGGACATTCTGGACCGGATGAGCTTCACCCAGAAGACCGGAAAGAAGCATTTTATCATCGTGAAGGCCGAGGGCGTGTCCGGTACCGCACAGGATCTGGCCAATGAGATTCAGGCCCGCACCGGCATTGACTCCCGTGCCACTGTTCTGGGCCATGTGCAGCGCGGCGGTGCCCCCACCCTGCGTGACCGCGTGACGGCCTCTCAGATGGGCTATCAGGCCGTGTATCTGCTGGAGCGCGGCATCTTCAACCGCGTGGTGGCTGTGTCGGCCGATCAGATCGTGGACTATGACATCAACGTGGCACTGGCCATGCACAAGACCATTGACACCAAGATGATCGATGTAGCCAACACCATTTCCATCTGAACGCCGCGGACGTTTTACCAAGCAAATAATAAGGGCGATACCAACCAGGCTGACTGCCGGGAGGTATCGCCCTTTTTGCTCTTTGCGGCACCGGATGTGCGGGCATGGAAGCGGGCAGGGGAACCAAAATCATCGAGGCACCATAAAATGGGGCACCGAATGAATTCGGAGACACAAAGGAGGTACCTCATATGTCGATGCCTGTTATCGCAATGCCCTGCAACCCGATTACCATGGCCCAGGCGGTGACCGACCTGCTGGAGAGCATCGCCCTGGAGGAGACGGCCCTCAGCCACATTCTCAACGCGGAGGGCGAGAAGATCCAGAAGGTGCTGGCCCAGGAACCGGCGGATTTCTGCCGCATTGTGGAAGTGAATGAATCGGTGGTGAACATGGTTTCCGCCGTGAGCAACCTGGAGCTGATTCTGAAAGACAAACTGGAATTTGTGGCCAACAACCTCTATTATCCGGCCCAGGAAGAGAACTGAGCGAAAGGCCCCGGCCGCAGAGACGAAAAAGCGCTGCCCGCGATTTGCATCGCAGGGCAGCGCCTTTTTTTATTGGTCAGGTGAAATTACATACTGATCCAGCCGAACGCATTGGCGACGGAGCTGGCCAGAATGATGGCGGCGAAAATGGGGCACAGGTAGCGGATCATGAAGGTGAACACCGTTTTGCGGCGGAAGGTGCCTTCGCCATGCAGCACCTCGGCCTCAATGGCCTTTACCCCCACAACGCGGGAGACCAGCAGGCAGATGGCAATGGCGGCGATGGGCATCATGACCGAGTTGGTCAGGAAATCGAAAAAGTCCAAAAACTGCATCCCGAGAATCGTTACGCCGGAGAGCGGGCCATACCCCAGCGAAGAGAGCGTGCCCAGCGCAACCAGAATGACGGCCATCAGGCAGGTGGACGTTTTGCGGCTCCAGCCCAATTCATCCTGAAAGGTGGAAACCGCACTCTCCGTCAGGGCGATGGAGCTGGTTACCGCGGCAAACAGCACCAGCAAAAAGAACAGCACGCCCACCGCAGAGCCGAAGCCCATGCTGTCAAACACCTTGGGCAGGGTGATGAACATCAGAGACGGCCCAGCATTCAGCGAGGCAGAGTCGCCGCCGGAGAACGCAAACACAGCGGGAATGATCATCAGGCCGGCCATCATGGCGATGAGGGTGTCAAAGAACTCCACGTTCTGGGTGGAATCTTCAATGGCAATGTCCCGCTTCATGTAGGAGCCAAAGGTGATCAGGATACCCATGGCGATGGACAGGGAGTAGAACATCTGCCCCATGGCGGAAACGACCGTCATCCAGGAGAAATTCTCCGGGTTGGGAACCAGAAAGTATTTGACACCGGCCATGGCCCCCGGGCGGGTCACGGAATAAATGGTGATGATGACGGAGAGCACCACTAGCACCGGCATGGTCACTTTGGAAAAACGCTCCACGCCGTTCTCCACACCGGCAAAAATAATGCCCAGCGTCAGCAGTGCAAACGCAAGAAAGGCCAGCTCGGTGGAAGCACCGTCCGAAATGAAGCCGGAGAAGTAGTCATCGCTGGCCAGCGCATGGCTGTGGCCCAGCAGGTACTCGCACAGGTATTTGACGACCCAGCCGCCGATGACCGAGTAATAGGGGACGATCAGGATGGGGATAACGGCGTTGATCCAGCCGCCGAAGCGCAGCGGCCCGGTTCGCTTGCCGGGCTTTGCAAAAAACGCGAACGCGCCCACGGGGCTTTTGCCGGTCATGCGGCCCAGAGCGGTTTCCGCCACGATCATAGAATAGCCGAAGGTGAGCGCCAGCAGGATGTAAATGAGCAGAAAAATACCGCCGCCGTACTTGGCGGCCAGATACGGGAACCGCCAGATGTTGCCCAACCCGACGGAGGCACCGGCAGCGGACAGCACAAAGCCGAGTTTGCCGGAAAAGGTGCTTCTAGATTCGTTTGATTTCATGTTTTCTCCTATTTTTTACAGCCGCGAATGCTTGGCGGGCTGTGGTGCGGCAAAATATTTCCAATCGGGGCCGCTTTTTTATTATAGCGGAATTGTAAAGCGGGTTCAATCGTATCTTTTAAAGTTTGGCCTGCATCGGGCAGAATGCCTTAAGAATGTGTGAAGTTTTCCGGCTGCATTATCACACTTTGGGCGGGATTTCAAGCCTGTTCTTCCCGTTGGTTCTGTGCTATCCTGAGCAGACCAAAAAACAGGCGGAGGTGCAGCAATGAACGGGATGAACGAATGGATGATGCAGGTGAATGAGCAGCAATGCCTGAACGAGCTTCTGGCACAGCCGGAAGAGGAAGCGGCTCTGACGCTGACCGGGGCGCAGGCCCTTCAGCTGCTGGAAACCCGGCGGGAGGCCCTGCACCGGGAGGGCCTTGTGGAATGGGGCGAGGGAATTCTGCCGCAGCTGGCAAAGCGGTTTGAGCAAAGTGCCTATCTGGACCGGCAGACCTACGCGGAAAGCCTGGAGCGGCTGGCTGCGCTGTTTTATCACTGCCGCGCTCAGGCCGGTGAACGGGTGACGGATGAGCAAATTCTGGAATTCTTGAGCACCCGCTTTGAGGGGATATGCGGCGGCGATTTTGAACGGCTGGAAGAACTGGCGCAGGAGTTCCTGCAGCTGTTCCCGGAGCCTCTGGCAGTGCGCACCCTGCTTCGATTTGACCCGGATTACCGGCGGCAGTTCTACAACCTGAGCGGGGTGCTGCTGCGCTGCGTGATGGTCACGGCACTGCGGCAGGAGATTCTGGAAGACCGAACTGCCCCAAGCGCGGCGTACCTGGCGGTTTGGAGAACGACCACCACCCCGGCACAGCAGGAAGCGAAGCTGGAGCTGCTTTTGCAGCAGATGACCGCCGGGCGCTGCCCCCACTCGAAGGCGGTGTGCCGCTATCTTGCGCCGGAACTGCATGGCTTTGTGCAGCAGCTTGCGGTGACCAGCGAGGAGGGCCTTGGGCATCTGGCGGTGTGCATGGAGCAATGAACAGCCCGGAAACGAAAAAGCAATGCCTTGCGTTTTACATAGGAAACGTAAGGTATTGCAGAAATTCGCTTTTTGATCGCTTGTTTATAAAGAAAAGCATTCAGGCCCGGGTAGCTCAGGCCAGGTGAAAGATCTCCACCAGCATCAGCCAGGACAGGCTGTAATAGGTGACCACCGCCACCAGGTCGTTCACAGTGGTGATGAGCGGGCCGGAAGCCACGGCGGGGTCCACCTTGATCTTCTTGAAGAACATGGGAATGGCGGTGCCTACAAAGCTGGAAATCACCATGGACAGCAGCAGCGACACGCCCACGCAGCCGGAGAGGCAGAACGCATAGTGGATGGTTTTGCCCTTGAACAGCCACACATACAGGCCGATGAACAGCAGTGCCAGCACACCCAGCAGGCCGCCGTTGCACAGGCCAATGCGCATTTCTTTCCAGACCAGCTCCAGCTTCTGGCGGGCGGTGAGGCTTTCGTCCATTAGAACACGAATGGTGACCGCCAGTGACTGGGTGCCCACGTTGCCAGCCATGTCCAGAATCAGTGACTGGAAGCACACCAGCAGGGCAATTTGAGCAACAACGCCCTCAAACAGGCCCACAACGGTGGAAACCACCATGCCCAGGAACAGCAGAATGATCAGCCAGGGGAGGCGCTTTTTCACGCTGACCAGAAGGCTCTCGTTCAGGTCCTCTTCGGCTGTCAAGCCGCCCAATTTGGCGTAGTCGTCGCCCATCTCATCGTCCACGACCTCCACAATGTCCTGTGCGGTGATGATGCCGATGAGGCGCTTTTTCTCATTCAGCACGGGGATGGAGTCCTCGGCGTATTCCTTCAGGCGCTCAATGCAGTCTTCAATGCGCTCGTGGGCGCCGACGTAGGGGTAGGAGGTACTGATGAGCGTTTCCAGGCTGGTGCCTTCCCGGGCAATGATCAGGTCTTTCAGATCAATGGCGCCGCAGAACACCCCGTTCTCGCCGCTTACATAAATGGTGGAGATGTTGTCGTTTTCCTCCGCCTGGGCGATCAGGGCACGCATGGCCTGCTTCACTGTCAGCTGGCGGTCGATGAGGATGAAGTTCGTCGTCATTTGGCTGCCGATCTCGTCCTCATCGTAAGAGCAGATCAGGCGCACATCCGCCTTGGCCTCGCTGTCCATCTGTTCCAGCAGGGCCTTCCGGGTCTCCGGCGGAACGGTTTCCAGTGCATCCACCGCGTCATCCGCATCCATTTCCTGCAGGATGGAAGCGGCGCTTTTCACCGGCAGCTCCCGCAGGTACTTGCCCGCATCGTTCAGGTAGGCAAATACCTCCGACAGGCGCTCGGCCCCCAGGGCGTGATAAACCAGCAGCCGATGCTGCTGATCCAGCTGCTCCAAGGCGGCGGCAATGTCTTTTTCATGATAATCGTCCAACTGCTGAGCCAACTGCGCGCCGGACGTACCGCTGCGCGCAAGGCGCACCACTTCATCGGTAAAAGAAGCGGATTTTACCATTTCTTCGTTCATAATTCGCACCTCGCTTTCCCTGAAAAATCAGGGTATGTTCGGAAAAAAGGGCGCAAAAAAAGCACCCCTGTTCCACAACCGGCAAATTGCCGACCACAGATACATCGGTGCGATGAGCAGAACCAGCAAACTCAGAAAACAATGCAGAAAACGCCGGGTGCTTTTGGACCCGCCGCGCCGCACAATCCGTCCGGGGCGTCTGCCTGCCCATCGCTGCGACTTCGACTGTGATCGTCCATAAAGCACACCTCCATTTCCTGCGGGAAGAATGAAAATTACCATTCCCGTACTGGTTATTTTAATGAAATGACGGAAATTTGTCAACGAAATCTTTGCCTTTTTGCAGCGATTTTACATTTAAAATGCGAAAATGACAAACGGGCGGAACACCGCAGAAAATGACCGCCAAAAAAATGCAGGCAGTTCGCACAAACCCGTGACAATTGCGGGTGGATTTGGTAGGATAGAGAGGAACAGATTTTGCCGGGAAGGCGTAGGAAAGGGGCTGCCAACAGCGATGAAACGAGAAATCATCAAGGGGCTGGATTTGTGCAAATGCCTTTCGGCACTGCTGATTCTGCTGTATCACTTCGGGGTGGAGCGGCTGACAACGGGCTTTTCTTCCCCTTCCTTTGCTGCTGCGCCGCAGTTTGCCCGGTGGATCGAAATTGCCTGCGATCTGTTTTTCCTCACGTCCGGGTTTTCTCTGTGGCTCGGGTGGGGCGAGGGCGGAAGGCTTTCGGCCTATGCAAAAAAGCGGGCGCTGGCCATTTATCCTATGTTCTGGACGGGGTTCTTTGCGCTATTTTTCTACGGGGAGATCCTGCACGGGAACAACCGCGAAATTCCCCGGTGGCGGCTGCTCTTTTCGGTTTTGGGGCTGGACGGTTACCTCTCTCAATGGACCCTTACCTTTTATAAAATCGGCGAGTGGTTTCTGGGCTGCCTGATCCTGCTGTATGGAGTGTTCCCGCTGTTGGCCTGGCTGATGCGCCGCCCGAAGGGGCGCAAGCTGCTGGCGGCGGTGTGCGTTTGCCTGTGGGTCTTCTGGCCGTTGGCCTGCCCGGCAGGCTGGAATGCCCGCCACACGATGTTGGGCAGTCTGCCGGTGTTCTGCGCGGGCATGGCCCTTGCCCGGGGGTGGAAAAACAGGACGGTGCAGACCTGGGGCTGGCTGGGAGCCGACCTGGGAATCTGGGCCTTGGTGCTGCTGTTGTGGCAGGGCAGCGCGGCCCCCTGGCTGGGGCCGGTGACCTCGGTGCTGCTGTTCAGCGGGCTGCTCTGGCTGGGGCAGCGGCTGCCGGCCAAAGCCGGCGCGGGGCTGCACCGGCTGGCGGGGGAAAGCTATGGGATTTTTCTGGTGCATCATGTGTTTTTGATTCTGGTCTGGCTGCGGGTGATGGCACGGTTTGCCATCGGCCCGGTGCTCGGCTTTGTGCTGTATGCACCGCTGTGCTGCGTTCTGGCGGTTCTGCTGCGCGCTGCGGCATGGCCGGTGCGCGCAGTGCTTGCCCGGATTCTGGACCCCGGCCGCAGAGACGGTGCGGCCTGAACCCTTAAAACAAAGCATAAATAAAAGCAAAAGTGCCCGGAATGTCGGCTTATAGGCCGAATTCCGGGCACTTTTGTGCTGTTCTATCTGGAAAAGCAAGAAAAAGGCAGAGCGAGTGGCGGCCGCTTATTCCTGCGGTGCGCGGAGAATGGCACCCTTGTCGGCGCTGCTTACCAGAGCGGAGTACCGGTCCAGCGCGGGGGTGCGGGGCTTGCGCAGCGGCTGCCACTGGGTGAGCCGACGGTCGATTTCTTCCTGCGGAATCAGCAGCTCCAGCCGACGGTTGGGGATGTCGATGAGGATGGGGTCGCCGTCCTGCACAATGGCAATGGGGCCTCCGGCGGCAGCTTCCGGGCTGACATGGCCAATGGCCGGGCCGCGGGTGGAGCCGGAGAAGCGCCCATCCGTGACCAGCGCGCACATTTCATCCATACCGCGGCCCACGATCAGGCTGGTAACCATGTGCATTTCCCGCATACCGGGGCCGCCCTTGGGGCCTTCGTACCGGATGACGATGACCGTGCCCGGGGTGATCTGCCCGCCGGAAACCGCCTCGCAGGCGTCCTCCATGCTGGTGAACACCTTGGCCTTGCCCTCAAAGCGGTGCATGCTGGGCTTCACACCGGCCTGCTTGACCACGGCACCGTCCGGCGCCAGGCTGCCGTGCAGCACGGCCAAACCGCCCTCGGGCTTTTTGGGATGGGCCAGCGAGAAGATCACATCGTTTTCCTGAACGGTGACATCCTTCAGGTTTTCGGCCACGGTTTTGCCGGTGCAGGTCAGGGCGCTGCCTTCCAGCAGCGGCTCCACCATTTTCATCACGGCGGGCACGCCGCCCACGGCTTCCAGATCCGAGAGGGGATGACTGCCGCTGGGCTTGATGTTGCACAGATAGGGCACCTTGCGGCTCAGCTCGTCAAAATCCTTCAGCGAAAGGTCAATGCCGGCCTCGTGGGCAATGGCGGGCAGGTGCAGGGTGCTGTTGGTGGAGGCGCCCATGGCCATGCTCACGATAATGGCGTTGCGCAGGGCATCGCGGGTCATGATCTTGCGGGGGGTCAGGTCCTCCTTCAGCATTTCCACCACCCGGTAGCCGCTCTGCTTGGCGATGCGGCGCTTTTTGGCGCTGACCGCGTGGGCCAGGCCGCAGCCGGGAAGGCTCATGCCCAAAACTTCCGCCAGGCAGCTCATGGTGTTGGCGGTGCCCAGCATACTACAGGTGCCCACGCCGGGCAGGGCGGTCTGCTCGGCGGCCATCAGGTCCTCCACGGTCATTTTCCCGGTCTGGGTCTGGCCAATCAGCTCCCGCATATCCGTCAGGGTCATCACCGGGTGATCTTTGCAGGAGCCGGGCAGCATCGGACCGCCGGGCACCACAATGGCAGGAATGTTGCACCGCATGGCCCCCATCAGCATACCGGGAACGATCTTGTCACAGCCGGGCAGCATCACCATGGCGTCAAACCGATGGGCTTCGATCATATATTCCACCGAGTCGGCGATCAGTTCCCGGCTGGGCAGGGGGTAGCTCATGCCTTTGTGCCCCTGGCAGATGCCGTCGCAAATGGCGATGGTGGAGAACTCCCGCGGCACGCCGCCGGCCTCCCAAACGCCCTGCGCCACACACTGGGCCAGCTCCCGCAGGTGGAAGTGCCCGGGCACCATTTCCGTAAACGAGTTTACAATGGCGATGAGCGGCTTGTGCAGGTCTCGCTCCTCCAGGCCGGTGCTGTACAGCAGGGCGCGGTGGGCGGCACGCTCAATGCCGTTGGTGAGCATTCCGCTGCGCCAATCTTTGTAGTGCATGGAATCCTTGGAATGAGTCTGATCGGACATATTGAACACTCCTTTTTGCTTTATGGGCCTGGTGCTTCTTCCATCGACACGGGGAAGCCGCGCACCGAAATCGCCTGAAACCGAAGAAAATTTGCCCGGTGCGGGCAGATGAGGAACGCTTCATCTGCTGTCATTGTAAGGCAGGAAGTCGAAAAACACAATCAAAACGTTTTTTGATAAAATTCAAAAAAATTTTTGAATTTGAAGGGGCTGCACGCCCTTAAATCCGGCGGGAAAACAGCGGCGATACCTTGACAAAAAGCACGGTTTAAAGAGAAGAAAATCGAGAACCGGCCGGAAGGTTCTTGTTAGAACTGTTGAAAACGGGCCGGAAATTCCCTTGACATTTTGTGCAAAAAGCGGCATGATAGAGAAAAGAGAGGGGGAGGGCGAAATGAACCAGCGCTTCACCACCTTTCTGGCTGTTGCCGAGGCCGGAAGCCTTTCCGGGGCGGCACAGCAGCTGTTTGTTTCTTACCAGTGCGTCAGCGCCCATGTGCGCAGCTTGGAAGAGGAATACGGTGTAAAGCTGGTGGAGCATCGCCCGCGCTTTGCCCTCACGGCAGAGGGGCAGGCGCTGCTGGAGACCCTGAAAAAGATCCGGGCGTTGGAGAACGGGATTGCCGCCGAACTGGACGGCAGCGGGCCGGATGCCAAAGGCCGTGTGACGCTTGGGGTGCCCTCGGCCCGCTATACGGAGATCGTTCCCCGTATTGTGCCGCCGTTTAAGAAGGAGTACCCCCACGTGGAGCTGGAGGTTGCGTATGATTACTCCAATCTCTTGCAAAATCAGGTGGAGCGGGGTATTCTGGATATGGCCATTGTGACCCAGTACAGCCCCCGGCCGCAGCTGAATGCCTCGGTGCTTTTGCAGGATACCTATCTGTTTATCCTTTCGGACCGATTGCTGCAGGCCTGCCTTGGCAGCCGGGCACGGGAGGCAGATTTCCATTATAAGCAAAACGGCATTACGCTGGAGCAGCTGGCGCAGGTCCCGATTGTAACGTATCCGGTCGGCAGCCGCCTGCGCAGCGTAATGGATGAGTACACGGCACAGACGGGGCGGGAATTCCACACCGTGTTTGCTTCGAACCGAACGGAGGTTCTGGATGCGCTGGCCCGGACGGATATGGCCGGGTGTATCATTCCGCACCAGATCTGCGGAACCACCTTGAACAACAACAAACGGCAGCGGCAGGAAAACCGCCTGCACATCTATCCCATTGATTTTGAAGGCCGGCTGCAGAACAGCACCCTGGCGCTGATCTGGCACAAGGAAAGCGCCCTGGCACCGTACAAGCGCTATCTGATGGATTTGATCGGCGAGCGCTTTGCGGCCTATCAGAAATTTGAGCAGCGATTGGAATGAACGATTGCTGCATCCTGAAAAAGGCGGCGGTCAGCCTCAGGCAGACACGGCCTGCCGGAAGAACCACACCGGAAACGTCGGAAAGGAGCGACAGATATGAGCAAAATCATTACCATTGGACGAGAGTTTGGCAGCGGCGGGCGTGAGCTAGGGCGCCGCCTTTCGGAAAAGCTGGGCTATGCCTATTACGATCAGGAGATCATCACCGAAATCGCCAAGCGCACGGCCCTTTCGGAGGAGTATGTGCAGCAGATCATTGAGCGCAAGCCCATCACTTCGTTCCCCATTCATGTCGGGCACAGCTTTTATCCGGTGACGAACCCCATGTTCCAGCAGAGCCTGAATGTGTATGCCGAGCAGCACAAACTGCTTCAGGAGATGGCGGCAAAGTCGGACTGCATCATCGTTGGCCGCTGCGCCGATTACATTCTGCGGGATGAAAAGCCGTTCCGCATCTTCGTGTATGCGGATGTGGCCAGCAAACTGGACCGTTGCATGAAGCGTAAGGCCGAGGATGAACACCTGACCGAGCAGGAGATGAAGAAGCGCATGGCCAGCATTGATAAGGGCCGCGCCAAGTACTATGAGTTTTACAGCGACCGCAAGTGGGGCGCGCGGGAAAATTACGACCTGATGGTGAATACCTCCGGGCAGAACATCAAGGTCGTGACCCAGGCCGTGCTGGACTATCTGGCAGCGCTGGAAAAGTAAACCGAACCTGAAAAACACCGTGGCACAAAAGCCGGTTCAACCGGCCGATGTACCACGGTGTTTTTTGTTTTGTATTGCGGAATGCAGGGGGCTTATTTCTTTTCGTCCAGCAGAATAACGCCCTCTGCCGGGTTCTGGTTGATGGCGCCCACGATCGGGTGGGGTAGATACGGCTGCTCCAGATAGGCCACATCCTCCGCCGAACATTGAGCGCGGCCGAAGCATCGTCAAAATGGGCGGCCTTGGTGGCCCCGATGATGGGGGACGCAACGCCCTTGGCCCAGTGCCAGGCCAATGCGATTTGCTGCATCTTCACGCCGTAGCGCTCGGCCAGCGTGTGCACCCGGTGCACGATCTCCAGATCCTGCTCTTTGGTGCGGTCGTATTTGCCCATGGCGACCCGGTCGGTCCGGCTGCGCAGGGTGTCGGTGGTCCACTCCGGGCGGGTGAGGTGCCCGGCGGCCAGGGGGCTGTACGGTATGAGTGACACACCCATTTGTTTGCAGATGGGAATCAGCTCCCGCTCGTCTTCCCGGTAGAGCAGGTTGTAGTGGTTTTCCATGGCCTGAAACTGTGCCCAGCCGTGGCACCGTGCCGCCAGGTCGTTCATTTCCTGATTGGCGCGGCAATTGTTGTCGTTGTAATTCAGATCCTCGACGGTGTAAGGATCAGCCGGGGTGATTTCATACAGGTCGGCTCCGGTTTGCTGGGCGATCTGCTCGGCAACGGCCTGGGTGTGCCCGGTGCAGGAGAAATAGGCCACCAGAATCCGGCTGGAAGCTTCGGCCTCCGGTGTGGCTTCCGGAGTGGCCTCCGGATCTGCGGTGGGGGTGGGCTGCGTCTGCGAGTCGGCCGTTTCGGAGAAGGCAGGGGTTGCGGCGCTGCTGGAGGCGGCAGTGCTTCCGCACCCGACCACCGCAAGGGCCAGACAGGCGGCCAGAAGAAGTGCAAGTTTCTTTTTCATAAGCATCCTCACTTTCTTTGCAGGGAAAAACGGAACCGGGCGGAGATACGTTTCGCAAAGTCAGCGCCCCGGGTGACCCTGGGCAAGCTCGTAGCGCAGATAGTCCAGGCGGCCTAGCTGCTGCTGGCGCAGGTGGATTTCATCCAGCGTGCCGTCCCGGCGCTCCTTCAGCATACGGGCGCGCTCTTCTTTGGTGGAATCCCCCACCAGAAGCAGACGCATAGAATGCTCCACCTCTTCCGGGGTAAATCCAACGTCGTGCAGCGTCAAAATCAGGCTCAGGCGTTCAATGTCGGTCTGGTCATACTGCCAGGTCCCCATCACGTCCTTTACTGCGCGGCAAAGCCCCCAGCGTTCATATTCCTGCAGAATGTGCAGGGGAATGCGGTAGCGCTCGCTTGCTTCCTGAATGGTCATACCAACGCCCTTTCCGAGGCACCGGAACCGTTCGCGGTGCTCAAAACAAAAATCAGGTGCCCAAAGCGGAATGGCTCCCTGCTTTGAACACCTTTATTATAGAATTCGGGCCGAGCAATGCCCAATGCTTATCTATTATCGCGAGAAATGCCCAAAAGGTATTCCTTGGCGAACTCCAGAAAGGCCGAGGTGGCGGTGGAGAACACCTGTTCCTTTGTCCAGATCAGCGCGGTGCGGTTTTGCAGCGGCGGGGAAAAGGGGGCGAACCGAAGGCCGGTGTACTGGCGGGCCAGCCGAATGCCGATCACCGCCCCAATGTTGCTTTGCGCGAGAAGCGCCTCGTTGTACATCAGGCTTCCGCGGGCAAGAACGTCAAGCTGCCCGGCGTAAGGGCCGAACCAGGCTTGCAGCCGCTCCTGGGCGGGGTCGCTCAGGCAGGAGATCAGGGGAATGCCGACCAGATCCTGCGGGGCAAGGCTGGCCTTTTGGGCCAGTGCCGAGTCCTCCTGCACCAGCGCGCCCCATTCTTCCAAAACCGGCGTGGGCACAAAGTCGTATTTGCGGATGTCAATGGGCTCAGCCAGCAGCGCAAGGTCCAGCAGCCCGCGCTCGATCTGGTCCAGCAAATTCCCGGCGTTGCCGCTGACCAGTTCGTAGCGCACCAGCGGGTGCATCCGGTGAAATGCCGCGATGCAGTCGGTCAGGCAGCGAGTGGCCAGAAACTCCCCGCTGCCGATGGCAACGGTGCCCTCCAGCTGTTCGCCTCGGTGCAGAAAGTCCCGCTTGGTTTTCTCCGCAAGGGTGAGAAGCTCCTGCGCCCGGCGCTTGAGAATCATGCCATCCTCGGTGAGAACGATGTTGTGATTGCTGCGGCGAAACAGCTTCACGCCCAGCTCCTGCTCCAGATCGGCGATCTGGCGGGAGAGGGTGGGCTGCGTCACGTGCAGCTGCTGGGCGGCCCGGGTGAAGTTTTCTTCCCGGGCGATGGCCAGAAAATAATTCGGAACGCGGAGTTCCACGGCCGTTCACACCCCCTTTTCTCAAAATCAGCCCTCAAAATCGGACGGGCAGGCCCATTCTATGGGTCAATACCAGCCGAACAGGGAAGTACCCTGATCCAGCTGCCGAATGCGGGCCAGCTCCTCCGGCGTGAGCGTAAAGTCGAAGAGATCCAGATTTTGCGCCATCCGCTCCCGATGAACGGATTTGGGAATGACGGCAATGCCGTTCTGCGTCAGATAGCGCAGGGCCACCTGTGCGGCGCTTTTGCCGTGGGCGGCCCCGATGGCGCACAGAACCGGCTCGGAAAAGATGGGCTTGCGGCCCTCGGTGAAGGGCGCCCAGGACTGCATCTGCGTGCCGTATTCGTTCAGCAGCTGCCGGAAGTGCAGCTGAGGATGGTACACGTGGGATTCGATCTGGTTCACCGCGGGCACCACGCCGCACTGGGTGAGAAACTCCTCATACTCCATCGGGCTGAAGTTGGAAATGCCGATGGCACGGACCTTGCCGGAGCGGACGGCCTCGGTCATGGCCTGGTACATGGCAAGGGCATTTTCGTATGGTTCGTGGATCAGAAGCAGATCCAGATAGTCCGTCTGCAGCTCGTTCAGGCACTGTTCAATGCCCGCCTTTGCGGCCGGATAGCTGCTGCAGGGGCGGTTTAATTTGGTGGTGAGGAATAATTCGGCGCGGGGTAGGCCGCTTTCCCGCAGGGCAGCCCCGACCATGGCGTGGTTTTTGTACATCAGGGCCGTATCGACCAGGCGGTAGCCCAGTTCCAGTGCGTCCAGAATGCTGCGCTTGCCTTCTTCGCCGCGCACACCCCAGGTGCCGAAGCCGATCATAGGCAGCTGTGCGCCGGTGTTCAAGGTGAGAAATTCCATGGGGCGGCTCCTTTTCTCTTTGCGGAAACTCTGCGGTGGTTTGAGACGTCTGCGTGCGGCGTAAAAAAGACCTGCACATAGACGGCAGTACAAAAATGTCTTCCATTGCACATTGCAAAAACGAAGGGCAGTGGAAGACAAAAACGATTATTTCAGGGTTCCGTCCAGAATCTGGCGGTAATACCAGGGCTTTTCGCAGTGCAGCACCTTGCCGCTCACGGCTTCCAGCGGGGTGCCGTGCAGGTCGGGAAAACGCAGTTCGTAGGCGCACAGGGCCTGATACTTCAGCTTCAGCTCCCGGTTGGCCGCATTGTTGCCGTACTTGCTGTCGCCCAGAATGGGGCAGCCGATGCTGGCCAGATGGGCGCGGATCTGGTGGGTACGCCCGGTGATCAGCTCCACCTGCAGCAGCGCCAGCCGCCCGCTGATGGCCAGGGTTTTGTAGTCGGTGCGCACCTGCCGTGCCCCGGGCACATTATCCTGCTGGATGTAGACCATGCCCTTGGCGGCATCCTTGACCAGATAGCCCTGCAGGCTGGCGGCCTCCGGGCGGGGGCGGCCAAAGGTAACGCACACATAGCTCTTGCGCATTTTGTGGTCCCGGATGAGCTGACCCATCAGGGCTTCGGCCTCCGGCGTTTTGGCCAGCACCACCAGGCCGCTGGTGCCGGTATCCAGCCGATGGCACAGCTGGGGGGCAGGCCCCTTGCCGCCGTTCTGCGCGTGGTACAGGGCAACGCGGCTTTCCAGATTGTCCTCGTCGCTAGGGCCCTGGCTGGGCAGCCCGGCGGGCTTGTTGACGATCAGCAGCTGATCGTCCTCATACACCGGCTGGGCCGGGCAGCGGGCACCGCTCACCGTGCCTTTGCCATCAGCCCCGTCCAGCACGTCATCCAGAATGAACAGCCGGATCTCGTCACCGTTCTGCACCCGGGTGGCCAGGGGCTGCTTCTTTCCGTTCAATTTAATTTTGTTTTCCCGCAGGGCCTTGTTCAAACGGCCCGGCCCCAGGGTGGGAAACTGGTCCATCAGGTACTTATCCAACCGAACCGGAATCAGGCTGCGTACTTTGATCACTCTCATGCGATACTCTCCAATTCTTTGCCCTGTAAAGCGTGGGCATCCGGGATGTCCAGCGTGACCATCAGCCAGCCGGCATCCTTGTCGTCAATGTTCAAAATGGGATAATCTACGCCGTCGGCGCGCAGGGCCTGCATCCCTTCCAGGCGGCGGCGTGTAAAGGCACAGTCATAGAACAGCACGGTCTGGTAAGGCGCTTCCCGGGTCAGAACCCCATGGTCCCACAGGCTGTCGGTGTAATCGCAGATGTGCAGGGGGTAGGCGTCGCCATAGCGCTGCACATCGCTGCCGTTGTAGTTCATGCCGGGGGCAATGACATACCAGGTGTCATCCAGTTTGGCGCAGAGCGCCTGATCCTGCAGGACCTCGGCCAGCTGTAAAAACAGGCCTTCGTCCTGCACCAGATACAGGCAGCCCTTCTGTGGCTGCCCGGCCAGCAGGGAATCGATCTGCTGCTGGCGCTGTGCGGCCAGGGTGGCCTCATCCCAGCGGGCGGCAAAGGGGTCGTTGGTGGTCAGGCCGTTGTCGGCGGCCCACAACGCGAGAAAAAGCGGCTCTTCCTGCAGGCCGTCCAGCGAGAGAATGTGCCGGTACTGCCCGGCTGCCTGCTGCCAGAAGGCGCTGGTAAGCGGCGTCTGGTATTCCGTCTGGTACTGGCGCATTTCCCGGCTGCGCGTGAGCAGTGCCGGAGAAATATCCCACAGCTGAACGGCCGCCAGCACGGCTAGCCCCAGCGCAGCCCAGCGAACCGAAGGAAGGCGCCGCAGCAAAAAGGCCAGGCAGCTGAGAAAAATCAGGTAATACCCCGGCCAGAACAGCCGGCCGCTGGAGCGGAAGGTGGTGGCCAGGCGCACCAGCGCGTGGGGTAGCGGCAGGGTAAACAGAGTGGCCCCATTGGCCGTGACCACATTGCTGACGGCGAACACCGTCAGGCACAGGCAAACCAGCACCAGCGCCCAGTGGCGGCGCAGAAGCGCCAGCGTCTGGCGCCAGTGCACGGCCAACCAGATCAGCAGCGCGGCACCTACAAGCAGCATGGCAAGCCCCAGATAGTTGAAGGCATCGTAGTTGCCGCCGGTCTGGTTCTGCACCGGCAGCACCCGGCTCCACAGGGTGTTCCAGCGGCTGGTGGGGTTCCACAGGGCGTTCAGATTCATGCCAAAGTAACCGTATTCCACTTCGCTGCCGCCGCTGGCCGAGCCGGTAAACAGGCCGAACAGCCAGCCAACCGCCACGGTGCCGACCAGATTGCCCGCCACACTGCCCAGGCAGGACAGCGGCTTGCGGGAGGCGGCGGCGCATTCCAGTGCGAGGGCGGCGGTGAGGGCGTAGGTCATGGGGACGAAGTAGGGATGCACGGCAATGGTCAGGCAATTCAGTGCGAGCAGCCCGGGGAAGAAACAGCGCCCTTCCCGCCGGCCGCGAATGTAATAGTACAGGGCCGCCAGAATGAGAAAATGCGCGGCGAGGGAGGGGTGGCGAAAGGTGCGCTCCACCAGAATCGGGCTGAACACAAAGGGCACCGTACCCCAAAGCACCAGCGGGAGCTTCTGTACAAACAACCCCAGCAGCAAGGCGGCAAACCCGCCCTGCAGCGCATAGCAGAGGAAGGAGAACAGCCCGAAATACTGGAAGGTGCCGGGCAGAAGCGGCGACAGCAGGCGGAACAGCGCGGCGAACAGGGGGATGGAATCGGTAAAGGCGACGCTTAACCCCTGCGGCCAGTTGATGCCGTTGGCGATGCACAGGGGCAGCCCCAGCTTGCTTTTCCGGTAAAACAGCCAGCCGGTGTAATGCTGGATGCAGTCCTTTTCCACAAAGCCGCCCCGCAGCCAGGTGTCGTTGGTTACATCCAGCGGGGCGGTTCCGTATAAAAGAAGAAAGGCGGTTGCCCCCAGAAGGCACCCGAAAGCGAACCGCACCCAGGAAGCGCGGCGCTTGTTTGACAATGCGCTCAAGATCAATCCCCTCCCAAAGGAAGAAAGCAAAACGTCCGTACAAAAAGAAAAAGCCCAGGGGTGAAGCCACGCCCTGGCGCTTTGTGCCTTTGGTGCCGCTGACCGGGATCGAACCGGTACGATGTTTCCACCGAGGGATTTTAAGTCCCTTGCGTCTGCCAGTTCCGCCACAGCGGCCAAAATCAGAACAAACGAGGTTCTGAAACTTTTGTTATCATACAATAAATGCACAGAAAAGTCAATGTTAAGGGCCGGTTCCGCCGCCGCGGGGCTCAAATGTGCGTATCTTATAAAAAACGGCAGAAAAAGCGGTGCAGAGTTCGGCAGCGGCGCTCTTGCAGGTGCACCGGCGGCGTGGTAAAATGAAGCCGGCAAACGACAATGCCGAAATCTGTTTGACATTGCCGCGCTGACCCCGGAGAAAATTCTGGCGTTTGCCCGGCACACTGCCTGGGACCTGCCCAGAGAAACCGACTTGTGCTTTTTCTCCTGCACCAACGTGCGCTCGGCGGAGATCCGGCAGGAGCTTTCCGCGGTTCTCAAGGTGCCGGTGATTACCAGCAATCAGTGCGTGATCGATTTTGTGCGGGAATGCTGCGAGCAGAACGCGTAACCATTTGAATACAACATAAAACAGCCAGCCGATGAGAGATTTCATCGGCTGGCTGTTTGTTTACTTGAAAGAAAACGGCGATTACAGTTCGTCACGGCCGGTGAACGCCCGGAACAGGGTGGTTTCATCGGCGTATTCCAGGCTGGAACCGACCGGCAGGCCGTAGGCCAGGCGGGAGACCCGCACCCCCAAAGGCTTGATCAGCTTCGCCAGATACATGGCGGTGGCTTCACCCTCCACGGTGGGATTGGTGGCCATGATGACCTCTTTTACGGTGCCGTTGGTCAAACGGGCCAAAAGCTCCTTCACGCAGAGCTGGTCGGCCGTTACACCGTCCATGGGGGAGATGAGGCCGTGCAGCACGTGGTACAGGCCGTTGTATTCCCGGGTGCGCTCAAACGAGACGATGTCCCGCGGGCTTTCCACGACGCAGATCATGGAATGGTCGCGCTTGGGGGAGGAACAGATCTTGCACACATCCTGCTCGGTGTAATTCATGCACACACGGCAGCGGTGCAGGCGGGTGTGCGCATCCTGAATGGCTTTGGAAAGCTCCATGGCCTGTTCGGGCTGCATACTCAGCACCTGATAGGCCATACGGGTGGCACCCTTTCGCCCCACGCCGGGAAACTTGCTGAACTGTTCAATCAGCCGTTCCAGGGGTTCCGCGTTGTTGCTCATGTTCGGTCACCGCCATTAAAGGCCGGGAATGTTCATGCCGTTGGTCAGCTTGCCCATCTCGGCGTCCGCGGCTTCGTCCACAGCGCGCACGGCATCGTTGATGGCGGCAGCGATCAGGTCCTCCAGCATTTCCACATCGTCCGGGTCCACAGCCTCGGGCTTGATGTGCAGCGCGGTGATCTCATGCTTGCCGGTCATGGTCACTTCCACCATGCCGCTGCCGGAACTGCCCTGGTACTCCGTGGCTTCCAGCTCGGCCTGCTTGGCCTTGACTTCTTCCTGCATCTTCTGGGCCTGACGCATCAGTGCGTTCACATCGGGGCGGCCGAAGCCCTGGGGCATTCTTGCTTTCATGACAAAACCTCCAAAACAATTTTCAATGGTTTGCTTCATTTCACAGGGCGTACCGCCGCTGTGCATGAGTTTTTGCTGTATTGCAAAAAGAAGGGGCAGCGCACAAAGGACAAACCCTTACTTCTTTTCTTCAATGATCACATCCACGCCCTGCGCCTGCATTCCGGCCAGAAGTTCTTCCACATTGGCCACAGCCTGCGGCTGGTCAGCTTTGGGCGGGGTGTATGGCCCGATGGGGCAACGTACGCCGGTCTTTTCCTCGATGATGTCCTTGATGCGGGTCCGGCTTTCCGGGTTGCGCCGCAGAAAATCGCGGAAAACATCGCCGCCGTCGATCAGCACCCGCTTGCCGTCAAAATAGGCCTTGGAATTGCGCAGATAGGGGATGATGGCCGGCTCCTGCTTGGAAAGCTCGCTGCTCAGCAACACCTCCACCACGTCGTGCCACTGCGGGTACAGCATGAGGCTGTCTGCCGGGGCGGCCGAGGGAGTCGGCTGCGGCACCGGGGCAGCGGGGGCAGGCGCGGGGGCTTCCTTTTCCGGCGGAGCTTTCGGTACCAGCGGGTCGTCTACCTCCCACGGGGGCAGATCCTCTTCCTGCACCGGGGCGGGAGAGGCGGCCGGTGCAGGCGGCTGCTGTGGCTGTTGTGCCGCGGGCTGAGCAGGTTCCGGGGCCTTGGGCGCCCAGGTGGAAGAGGTGGGTGCGACCGGGGCCGAAACAAAGGGCGTTACCGCAGCGGGCTGGGCCGTCGCGGCAGGGGCCACCGGCTCGGTAAGGCTGAACAGTGCCAGCTCCAGCTCAATGCGCTGATCGGTTCCGCGGCTCATCCGCTCCATAGCACTGCCCAGCGCCTGAATGGCCCGGATGGACTCGGCCTGCGGGATCTCACCGGCCGTCTGCGTGTAGCGGGATTCCTCTTCCGGGGGAACACCGGTGAGCAGTGCGCCGCCGCCGGGCAGCGCCGCAAGCATCAGGTTGCGGTAGTGGTTGATCAGCTCTTCGCACAGCCGCTTCATATCCACCGAGCGCTGACGCAGAGCGGCCACCTGAGCCAATACACCGGCAGAGTCCCGGTTGTGGACCCCGGCGCTGATCTCAAACAGATAGCCCCGATCGGTCACGCCGGACATACGGCGCACCAGCTCGGCGTCAACCTTCGTGGAAACACCGGCACAGGTGTCCAAAATTGAAAGTGCATCGCGCAGAGCACCGTCTGCCAGGCGGGCAATCAGGTCGGCGGCGTCAGGCGCCAGGTCGATCTGCTCCTCCCCGGCGATGTAGAGCAGCCGTGCGGCAATGTCCTGGGGCTGAATGCGCCCGAAATCATACCGCTGGCAGCGGGAAAGAATGGTGGCCGGAACCTTGTGAATTTCCGTCGTGGCCAGGATGAAAATTACGTGGCTGGGCGGCTCCTCCATGATTTTCAGAAGCGCGTTGAACGCCGCGATGGACAGCATATGAACCTCGTCAATGATGTACACCTTGTAGGTGCATTCACTGGGGGTGTATGCGGTTTCATCCCGAATGTCCCGGATGTTGTCCACGCCGTTGTTGGAGGCGGCATCAATCTCCACCACGTCCAGAATGCTGCCGTTTTCAATGCCGTGGCAGATGTCGCACTGGCAGCAGGGGTCACCGCCCGCCTGGTGGGGGCAGTTGACTGCCTTGGCGAAGATTTTGGCGCAGGTGGTTTTGCCGGTGCCGCGGGTGCCGGTGAACAGATACGCATGCCCGATGCGGCCGGTGGCCACCTGATTCTTCAGGGCGGTGACGATGGCCTGCTGGCCAACGACGTCCTCGAAACGGGAGGGCCGCCATTTACGATAAAGCGCACGGTACAAAACAAACGCCCTCCCTTCGGCATTTGATGGACATACAAAAAAAGGACAAGCCGCCTGCGCTGCTCGGCATACGGATGCAGGCTGCCTGCGGCGCACAGTGAAGACCACTTAATGCTGCTCGGTTCCCCGCCTGACATGGTTCATGGGTCACTGTCGCACAGGGCCCGCATCCGTATGCCGAACAGCGCAGAGATGGCTCTGTCCGAACACGCTATATTATACAATAACCAAAAAATAAATGCAACCGAATTTGAAAGATTTGCCGCAGGCCAAAGGGCAGAACTGACTTTTCAGTCCAGCGAAAAGTCCTCCGGCGAAAAAGCAGGGAGTTTCGGTGGCCGCTTCGGAACACGGCGCAGAGGGTCGTACCGGAACTTTTTGCATTTATAATAGGGCGATACAATGCCGCATTTTTCGCACAGAATCATGCGGGGGTCGCTGGCGCGGCGGCCCCAGGCGCAATATTCACAGGCCGGGGCAATGGTAGCCCCGTACATTGGCTTATGGAACACGATCTGACCTCGCTTTACAAGAAACGCTTCGGCCGAAATGCACACGGCGAAAACAAAGGTGCGTCTGCGGCCTTTTATCACTTTTATTATAGGAAGAAAGCGCGAAAAAGTAAAGGGAACAGGGAAGGAGCGAACAGGAGGGCGGCACGGTCATGGCTTTGGCGAAACGGCGCCGGCCAAACGCTCCAGCTGCGAAAGCGCGAGGCAGCACAACAAAAACAGAACGAGGGCGGTGTCCGGCTGGCCGTGGGTGGCGGGGATCACCCGCGGGGCCAGGCTGCTGAACGCGGGCGTTTCTTCGGGCAAAAATCGAAGCAGAAGGCGTAGCAAAAGCAGAGAGCACGGCAGATGCAGCAGGCGGGCCAAAAGCAGCGGTTTCAGGCAGATTTCGCCCGGCAGCAGCGCCTGCACCTGCGCAAGGGCAGAAAGCCCCATCCAGCTGAGTGCGCCGCAGCAGGCGAATACCCGCCCGGCGGGAAGGCGGCTGAGCTGAAGGCAGCCGTTGGTGACCTCCAGCAGGGCACATACAAGGCCGTAAAGCCGTTGAAGCCCGGGTAATTGGGCCAAAGTGCTGTTGACGGCACCAAAAAAGACCACCAGTGCGCAGATGGTCAGCATGGATTGAGCGGCCCGCGCGGCACAGGCGGAAAAAACGACTGGGGAAGAGACGTGAGACACCGGGGCGGAGCTGCCGCCTGAGGCAGGGGCAGCGACTTTGCGAAGCCACCATCGCCCGGCCAGCAGGCCGCAGAACAGATTGCTGCCGAAAATGGCCCCCAGCAATGCCAGACCCAGCCGGCGGCTGTTCAGCATCAGCTGGCCAACGGTGACAAAAATAAAGGCGGGGCTGACGGTGATGCATAGCGGCAGAAAGGCCTCCGCCTGGTGCGCGGTGAGCTGCCCGCGGCGGTACGCCCCGCCGATGGCCTGCGCGCCCGCCGCAAACCCGCCCAGCCAGCCCAGCAGCAGGGTGCTGCCGCAGGAGCGCTGCCCGCAGACAAACTGTACAATGGGGGCGAGCGGGCGGCCCAACCGGCCAATGTCCGGATTGGAGGTGAGCCATTCACACAGCAGCAGAAACGGAAACAACGCCGGAATGATCTGCCCGGCACAGCTGTGAAGCGCCGCAGAAGCCCCGCGCAGGGCGGCTTCCGGCATACAAAACAGAAGCAAAAGCAAAACTGCCTGCAGCAAAAGCAGCGGGTGCATGCGGCGAACCTGAATCATAAGCCATTCCTCCTCTTCCATATATATGTAAGGAGAACGGCAAAAAAGGAGCGGGTGCCATGAAAAAACAGGGCAAGGTGCGTGCGGCACCCAAAGCAGAAAAACTGAACCTGTTTGCACAGCCGGCCAAGGGCTTTTACCGGCGTTCCATTCTGCACATCCAGTGCGGCGGCGCGATGGAAGTGGAGAATTGCCGTGCGGTTCTGGAATGCACCGAGGAGCGGGTGCGGCTGCAAATGGCGCGCTGTGAAGTTGTTCTAACGGGGGAGAACTTGCAGCTGGAAAGCCTGAACCGCCGAACGCTGGTGCTGCGGGGGCACATTTCGCAGGTCACCTTTCAGCAGGCGAAAAGGGAGGGGCGCTGATGGCAGGCTTTTTTGCGGCAGTGCAGTTCATGGCCCGCGGCGGCCGGGTGGAGTGCCTGCTGGACTGGTGTGTGGCGCAGGGAATCCCAGTGCAGCGGGTTTGCCCGAATGCGGAGGGGTTCACGGCCTGGCTTCCGGCTCGCTATTACCGAAGGCTGCATCGCCCGGCCCGGCGGTATGGGGTGCAAATTCGGGTGCGTCAAAAGCGGGGCCTTTGGTTTCTTCTGGCGCACTGGCGCGCCCGCTGGGGCCTTCTGGCCGGGCCGCTTGCCTTTCTGCTGGTGCTTCATCTGGCGGGCGGCATCATCTGGTCGGTACAATACAAGGCGCCGGACGACGCGCTGAAAAAGAAGCTGGAAGCACAGCTCTTCTCGCAAAACTTACAGCCGGGCGCGGCACCAACGCAGGCGGACCTGCAGGCCGCCGAGCAGGCACTGCTGAAGCAATGCCCGGAACTTGGGTGGGTCACCCTGAATTTTGCGGATGGGCGCTTGACGGTGGAGTGCGATCGGAGCCGTGATACACCGATCCAGCCGGCCGGGGCAAAACGGATCACTGCCGGGGAGAGCGGCCGGCTCTTGGTGCTGAGTGTGCAGAGCGGGATCGCCGTCAGGCGCCCGGGCCAGACGGTGGCGGCCGGAGAAACGCTGATTGAGAGCGAAAAGCTGGACAGGGACGGACGTGCCGTGCCGGGCGAAGCAGCGGGCAGCGCAATTGCTCTGGTGCAAAAACAATACCGATGTGCACAGCCGCTGACGGTGGCGGCGGAATTTCCCTCCGGGCGGCTGCATCGAAGCGAAGCAGTGGAAGGTCTGGGGCGAAGGCTCAACCTGCCTTGGCTTACCAAGCCGGAGTCGGACGGCCTGTGGCAGGAGAAAACCACCAGGGAGCCGCTGCTGCTGTTCGGGTTTGCACTGCCTGCCGTGTCGGTGCGGACGCTATGGGTGGAATATGCCCGCCAGGAAATCCGGCTGACCCAGGAACAGGCGGTGGATTTGGCGGCCTGGGCCTGCCGGCGACAGCTCTGGCAGGAGCATCCGGACGCAGAACTCCGCACGGAAGAGAAAGAGCAGCGGCTGGATGGTGATGTACTGCATTATGCTTGGACGGTGCAGTTTGAGGCAGACATTGCCCGGCCAAAGGCGTGAGATCCGTGCAAAATCTGGCATGTAGAAAATTTAACAAAAGAAGACGCGGAAAATTCCAAAACCGAAGAAAAACGGCTTTTTTAAAAGGAAGAAACGCCGCGAAAAGATCAATGATTTTTGAACAATACAGCGTTTTGCAGCACATTTTTTGACTTTAAACGGAATGCTGAGAAACAAGATGGAATTTTGTGCAGAATTCACAGTTTCAAATGCAAAAAACTGTGATATAATGATGCTGGAAAAGAGGGAAGAATGGAATGGCAGAAAAGCTGATTGAACTTGACAGTGTAGAGCTGGCAGCGGCGGTGTTCGGGAGCTGCGATGAGAACATTCGTCTGTTGGAAAAGGAATTTTCCGTCACTGCGGTTTGCCGCGGCACACAGGTCAAGCTGACCGGCGAGGCAGAGGGCGTGACCGGCGCGGCAAACGCCATTGACGCGATGCTGACGCTGCTTGAAAATCATACCCCCATCGAGGAGCAGACGGTGCGCTACTGCATCAGCCTGGCCCGTTCCGGTGAAGATGGGCGGGTGCAGGAGCTGACCGAGAATTTCATCGCCATTACGGCAAAAGGCCGCCCGGTGCGCCCCAAAACGCTGGGGCAGAAGGAATACCTCAAGGCCATTCAGACTCACCCCATTACGTTCGGCGTGGGGCCGGCTGGTACGGGCAAAACCTATCTGGCTGTGGCAATGGCCGTGAAGGCCTTCAAAAGCAAAGACGTGGAGCGGATCATTCTGACCCGCCCTGCGGTGGAAGCGGGCGAAAAGCTGGGCTTTTTGCCCGGCGACCTGCAAAATAAGGTGGACCCCTACCTGCGGCCGCTGTACGACGGCCTGTATGATATGCTTGGGCCGGAAACCTTCCAGCGGCTGCTGGAGAAGCAGACCATTGAGGTTGCCCCGCTGGCCTATATGCGCGGCCGAACGCTGGACAATGCCTTCATCATTCTGGATGAAGCCCAGAACACCAGCCCGGAACAGATGAAGATGTTCCTCACGCGCATGGGGTCCGGCAGTAAGGTTGTGGTGACCGGTGACGTGACCCAGATCGACCTGCCGGATAAGAGCCGCAGCGGCCTGGTGGACGCGCTGGCGGTGCTGAAAAACATTGACGGCATTGCGCAGATTCGCTTCAGCGAAAAGGACGTGGTGCGGCACCGGCTTGTGCAGGAAATTGTAAAGGCCTATGACCGGGCTGCCCAGGCGCGCAGCCGCCGCTGAAACCCGGAAACAGATTGAAAAAACGCCCCGCCCGGGGCAGGAATAGATGAGGTGTAAGAATATGTCGAACAAAGTATACATTACCAACGACCAGCATGCGGTTAAAGTGCCCTCCGGCCTGCGCATTCTGATTCGCCGCAGCTGCAATGCGGTTCTGGAATTCGAGCACTTTGAAGGGCCTGCGGAAATCAGCGTTACCTTTGTGGACAATGCAAAAATTGCAGAGCTGAACAACCAGTACCGCAACAAGCCCATGCCCACCGATGTGCTGAGCTTCCCCTTGGGGCAGGACGGTGTGTACGACATTGACCAGGACACCGGCGCCAAAATGCTGGGCGACATCGTGATTTCCATGGAAAAAGCCATGGAGCAGGCAGAACTTTACGGTCATCCGCTGCAGCGGGAAGTGGCCTTCCTGACGGTGCACTCCATGCTGCATCTGCTGGGCTACGACCATGAGAACGGCGGCCTGGAAGCCGTTCGTATGCGGGAGAAGGAAGAAGCTGTGCTGATTCAGCTGGGCCTGCCCCGCACGGTTTCTTATACGGCCGATGAAGTCTGAACTGCGGAAATTTATTCGGGGTTTTCGGTATGCAGGCCAGGGCATAGCGGCTGCACTGCAACAGGAGCGGAATCTTCGCTTTCATGTGTGTGCGGCTGCCTATGTGCTGGCCTTCAGCCGGTTTTACCGCTTTACGGCGGTGGAATACGCCCTGCTGGCGGTGTGCATTGCCGGGGTCATCAGTCTGGAACTGGTGAACTCGGCCATCGAGCGCGCGGTGGATCGGCCGGATGCAGCCCATTGGGCCGCCGCAGGTGCCGCAAAGGATATGGCGGCCGGGGCAGTTCTGGCGGGCAGCCTGGGCGCGGCGGCCGTGGGGGTTCTCCTTTTTTGGAACCCGGCGGTCGTGCGGCAGATCGTGCAGCTGCACCTTGCCCAGCCCTGGCGCATGGCAGTGCTTTTGGTCAGCCTTGCCGCCGCGTATGGCTTTGTGTTCCACTGGCCGGGCAAACAATAAAGGATACGTCCGCATCGAATAGACAACGAGCAGAACAACGAAATTTTTAGGAGCATTATGGAAAAGACTTCTTCGGTATTTGTGGCCCTGGTGGGGCGGCCCAACGTGGGCAAATCCAGCCTGACCAACCGGCTGGTGGGCGAAAAGGTGGCCATCGTCACCTCAAAGCCCCAGACCACCCGCACCCGCATTACGGGCATTATCACCCGCGGGCCGGTGCAGTATGTGCTGCTGGACACGCCCGGCATTCACAAGCCCCGCACCAAATTGGGCGAGCGCATGAGCAAAACGGCCACCTCGTCCATCGGCGATGTGGACGTGACCCTGATGCTGTTTGAGCCTTACGGCGAGCTGAACGAGGCGGAGCTGGGCCTGGTGGCGGACATTCGCGCCAGCCATGGGCCGGCGGTAGCCGTCATCAACAAAACCGACACACTGAAAGCCAAAACGGACTTGGCGGTGCGTGCGGCCCAGCTGAAGGACCTGGGCATCTTTGACGAGGTGCGGGCCATTTCGGTGCGCAAAGACGAAGGCTGTGAGGAGCTGTTTGAGGTGCTGGCCCGCTATGCAGCGGAGGGCCCGCACTACTTCCCGGACGACGCCTACACGGATATGCCGGAAAAGGCGCTGGTCAGCGAGGTGATCCGGGAGAAAATGCTGCTGAACCTGTACGACGAGGTGCCGCACGGAATTGCCGTGACGGTGGAGCGCTTCAAGGAACGGCCGGACGGCAGCATCATTGACATTGACGTGAACATTTACTGCGAGCGCAAGAGCCACAAGGGCATGGTCATCGGAAAAGGCGGCCAGATGCTGAAAAAGATCGCCAGCCAGGCCCGGGTGGAGTGCGAGGAGTTTTTGGGCACGAAGGTCAACCTGCAGTGCTGGGTCAAGGTCAAGGACGATTGGCGCGACAGCGATTTCCTGCTGAACGACTTTGGCTTCCAGCAGCCGTGACAAAAGGCGGCACTCGCAAAAAAACGGACAGAGAATCTGCCCTGACGACAGAAATGGACAATCTTTCCGCACATAGCTGCTCTACAATGGGAGACAGTATGAAGGTGGAGGTGGCCGTTCATGGAACAGGGCGGAACATGGCAGGCATTTGTCAGCACCGGCAGCGTGAAGACGTACCTGGACTATAAAAAGGCGCAGCAGAAGGAGGAGGAGCATGCAGATCGTGACTCCGGCCCTGGTGCTGCGGGAAGTGAAAGTGGGAGAGGCTGACCGCATTCTTCTGCTGCTTACTCCGGAGCAAGGGCTGATTTCGGCTTCAGCCAAGGGCAGCCTGCGGCTGAAAAGCAGGCTGTTCAGCGGCTGCGGCCTGTTTTGCTATTCAGAGTTTACGCTGTATGAGGGCCGCACCATGTACCGCGTGGATGAGGCGCAGGTAAAAAATACTTTTTTCGGCCTGCGCGAAAGCGTGGAGGGCATGGCGCTGGCCATGTATCTGGCGGAACTGACGGCGGCGTTGGCCCCCACCGGCAAAGAGGCACAGGTGCTTCTGCGCCTATTGCTGAACAGCCTGTATCTGCTCAGCGAGAACAAACGACCGCTGAGCCAGATCAAAGCGGTGTTCGAACTGCGGGCCATCAGCGAGGCGGGCTATCTTCCGCAGCTCCTTTGCTGCCGCGACTGCGGAAAGTACGAGGGCGGCCCCTTTTATCTGGACCCGGAGGAGGGAAGCCTGCTTTGCGGCGATTGTGCGGCAAAGGCGGGCAAAACCCCGAACCTGGACCCGGCATCGCTGACGGCTTTGCGGCACATTGCACTGGTGGAGGATAAGCGGGTGTTCAACTTTTCGCTGGCCGACGCCAGTATGCAGAAGCTTGCCCGCGTGACGGAGCGGTACGCGCTGTGCCAACTGGATAAACCGCTGAAGAGCCTGGACTTTTTGCGCAGCGTCTGGCCGCAGGAGACGGCAAATGCAGGCCCTGTGCCCGGCGCAGAAGCTGAAAAAACCACCCAAGTTTGAGGAAACAAAAAAGAATGGACCCGATTTACTTAAAAAGTCTGGAACTGGACAAAATCATTGCCCGCGCCGCGGGAATGGCGGTGTGCAGTGAAACCAAAAAGAAACTGCTGGCCCTGCAGCCGCTCACCGACCCGGATGAGGTGCGCTTTGCATTGAGCCAGACGGATGCGATCAGCAGCCTTCTGTTAAAGAACGGCAGCCCCCGGTTCGGCGGCGTGGAAGGTGTGGACAAAATCGTGCGCCGTGCGGTAAAGGGCGGCGTGCTTTCCATGGGCGAACTGCTGATGGTGGCAGGCACCCTGCGCAACTTTCAGAATCTGGTTGCATGGTACGGGCTGAGCGAACACGATATGCTGCCGACGGACGATTTGTTCTACGCGCTGGCGCCCCAGCCCGGGCTGGAAAAACAGATCACCGACGCAATTCTTTCTCCGGAAGAAATGGCGGACTCCGCCAGCAACACCCTGTTTGATTTGCGGCGCAAGATCCGGGCCACGGAAAACTCCATCCGGGATAAGCTGGACATGATCGTGCGCAACCAGACCACCAGTCGGTATCTGCAGGAGGCCGTGGTGTCTCTGCGAAACGGCCGCTACGTGGTGCCGGTCAAGGCGGAGCATCGCGGCGACATCGGCGGCGTGATCCACGACGTCAGCTCCACCGGCGCAACCATCTTTGTGGAGCCCACCGCCGTTGTGGAGGCCAACGCCCGCATTATGCAGCTGCGCAGCCAGGAGCAGGCCGAAATTGAACGGATTCTAGTCTCGTTTACCGGCCAGGTGGCAGGGCTGGAGCCCATGTTCACCTACAGCTATGAGGCCATGCTGGACATTGACGTGCTGCTTGCAAAAGCGCGGCTGGCGCTGGAACAGAAGGCATGGATGCCGCAGGTGGCGGACGACATGAGCTTCTCACTGAAAAAGGCCCGGCACCCGCTCATTGACCCGGCCAAAGTGGTCCCGGTGGATGTGGAGCTGGGCAAGGACTATGACACGATGGTCATCACCGGCCCGAACACGGGCGGCAAAACCGTAACCCTGAAAACGGCGGGGCTTTTGTGCGCCATGGCCCAGTGCGGTTTCCTGATCCCGGCCCACGAGAGCAGCACGGTGTGCGTGTTCCAGGAGTATCTGGTGGACATTGGCGATGAGCAGAGCATTGAGCAGAGCCTGTCCACGTTCTCCGGCCACATGAAGAAGATCACGGGCATTCTCGAGAAGGCGTGGAAGGGCACGCTGGTGCTTCTGGACGAGCTGGGCGCCGGTACCGACCCGGCAGAAGGCGCGGCGCTGGCGGTGAGCGTCATTGAGGAACTGCGGCGGCAGGGCGCCCGGGTGATGGCGACCACCCACTACGCCGAGATGAAGGTGTTTGCGCTGGAGACCCCCGGCGTAGTAAACGCCAGCTGCGAATTTGATGTGGAGAGCCTGCGGCCCACCTACAAGCTGAGTGTGGGCGTGCCGGGCAAATCCAACGCGTTCCTGATCAGTGAGAAGCTGGGCATTCCCTCCCGTATTATCGAGGCGGCCAAGAGCCATATGGACAACGACGATAAGCGGTTGGATAGTGTGCTCAGCCAGCTGGACGATCTGAAGCTGCAGCTGAAGGAAGGCCAGGATGAGATCGATCGGCTGAAGTACGAAGCGGCGCATCAGTTGGAGAGCGCCCAGAAAAAGCGGGAAGAACTGATCCGCCAGGGCGAAAACGAATTGCAGGCAGCCCGCGAAAAGGCAAAGCAGGTGGCCCAGCAGGTACAGGCGGAGGCCTATGCGCTGACCGATGAGCTGCGCAAACTGCAGAAAGACGAGAAAACCAGTGCGGCCCAGCGCGCCATTCGTGCCCGCGAGATCGCCAAGAAGGATACGGAAAAGCTTCTGAATCAGTCGGATGTGGTGCATCCCATCAAGAAGGAATATGTGCCGCTGAAGGAGGTTCGGGTCGGGCAGGAAGTGGTCATTGCAGAGCTGGATCAGCCGGCCACCGTGGTCAACCTGCCGGATCGGAACGGAATGGTGGAAGTGCGGGCCGGCATCATCAAAACAAAGGTGCCGCTGAAGGGCCTGCGTGCCCCCGATAAGATGAAAAAGGCCCCGGCCGCGCCGAAGCGGCCGACGGCCAAGCGCGAGGGCGGCCACACCACGCTGGACCGGGTTCAGCGCACCGCTTCGATGGAGGCGGATCTGCGCGGGCTGACGGTGGAAGAGGCGCTGATGGAAACCGATCAGTACATCGACCATGCGGTGCTCTCCGGGCAGAGCGAGATCTGGCTGATTCACGGAAAGGGCACCGGCGCTTTGCGCAGTGCCATTCAGCAGCACCTGAAAGGACATAAAAACGTCAAGAGTTTCCGCCTTGGCCGCTACGGCGAAGGTGAAGCCGGTGTTACCGTGGTGGAACTGAAATAAGCCATGCGTGGGGGAGTGCCCGCGATGCTTCAACGAATTTATGCAATGGACCTGAGGCTTCTGTGCCTGCTGCTTTTGGCGGCACCGATCGTCTGGGCAGAGAGCTGCCTTTGGCTGCGGCGGAACGTCCAAATTCGGCTGAATCTGTTGCTGCTGGCTGCGGGGGTGCTTGCGATTGGCCAGATTACGGTCTGGTCCCGCACGCCGGGCGAGTATGCGGCCATTCTGCGGCCGTTTGCCGCATTGCAGGCGGCCAGGCAGGAGCCGGAACTGTATCGGGAAATGCTGATGAATGTGGCACTTTTTTGCCCGGTGGGGCTGGCGCTTTCTCAGCTGCTTCCGCAGAAGTGGCCCTGTTGGGCGCGTGTGCTGCTGACGGTTTTTGTGGGTGGTGCGCTCAGTGCGGCGGTGGAGTACACGCAGTATCGCTTTGCATTGGGAATGGCGGAGACGGACGATGTTCTCTGCAATGCCCTGGGAGCGTTGAACGGGGCGCTTTCTCTGCCCATCGGCCAATGGCTCAAGTGGTGCGGCAGAGACAGGCAGAACACGCCGCGCACAAAATAGTAAAAACGAAAAACGGCAATGGAGTGCATTCCATTGCCGTTTTTTGATCCATAAAAACTTGTCAGTGTGATTGTTCCGGCCCGTTTGCGCGATGATCCGGCCGGAGAATGCAGGCGAAGCTGTCCAGCATTTCACGCACCTGAGCGAGATATTCGTCCGGCGGAAGGGGATTGGCCTCGGTCAGCCAGCGAATCAGGGCCGCCAGCAGGGCATCGCCGATGAAGTTGACCGCGAACTCCGGGTTGGTGTGGTGCGGCACCAGATCCTGACTGAAATTGATGAGCAGGGGGCCGACCATTTCACGAAAATAATCCTGGAAGGAATTCTGCCCTTCAATGCGCAGGGCATTCCGGTAAAAACTACGCTCCAAATAAAAATAGCGGCAGATGCTCTCCAAAAATTCCCAGTTGTTGGTGCATTGCGCCACCTGAACCGAGGCGAGAAACTCGGAATAAAAAATCCAGTTAACCAGGTCGTATTTATCCCGGAAATGGTAATAAAAGCTCTTTCGATTCATGCCGCAGGCTTCGCAGATGTCGCCGACGCTGATCTTTGCGAAGGGCTGCTTTGCCATCAGCCCCTTCATAGCCTGGGCCAACGCCCGTTTTGTGATGTTGGAATCTGCCATGGCGGAAAAACCTCCTGTAGATTGCCGCAATCCTGTAAAAATAAGGCGGCCGAACGACGCCGGCCGCCAAAAACTGCCAGTAAACTTAGTATACCAAATTTGACTTTTTGTGAAATGGACAAATCACTCAAACTGGGCAGGTTCTGCATTTTGTGCCATACAGGCGGGGCAAACGCCGATCAACGTGACGGAAAAGCTCTCGATGCGGGCGGGTACTTCCGAAAAAATCTGCTCCAGTGCGGCCTGATCCACAGCAACGTCCGTCACTTCGCTGCAGCAGCGACAATAGAGATGGCAATGGGGGGGAAGGGTGTGGTCAAAATGGTCCGCGTGCCCCGGAACCTCGACCCGGCGGATGCTTCCGGCGTCCACAAGGCAGTTCAGATTGCGGTATACGGTGCCAAGGCTCAGGCCGGGGCAAACCTCCCGGAGTGCCGCATAAATCGCATTGGCGGTGGGGTGATCGCTTCGGGTCTGGACCTGATTCAGGATCAATTCACGCTGTTTGGAATAGCGCATGGGGAATTCCTCCTTTGGATGGGGGATAAAACGCCTGCCCGCCAGAGAAGCACTCTCTGAAATAGGACGAAGCGACAAATTCTTTATAAAATAAATAGTAATAGGTTTTATTTAATTTGTCAAGCATTTACGTGAAAGGGAAACATCCGGTGTCGAATGCGGGCGAGGCACTGCAAAACGCAGGCCTGGCGAAGGCGGCCGCGGGTGCGGTGACAGTACGAAGATACCGGCCTTCCGAAGCGGTGCGCAGGCGGACGGAAATCGACCCCAACGCGGGGCGGCCGTGCCGTGCGGCCCGAATGCGAAAACCCACAGGGGGAAAGGTCTTGTAAAAATTGTCTGTTTGGTGTTACAATAAAACAGTATCACGATTTGTGCGCTTTGCCTGAAACCGCGGCCTCAAAGCCGGGTTTTGCGGCATTGCGCTTGGACTTATAGGGAGATGAAAATGGCCACACAAAAACGTTCAAACGGAAAGAGCACCGCCAAGCGCAAAAGCGCAGCGGAAAAGCGCCGGGAACAGGAAGTGCGCGACACGCGCCGGAAGCTCAGTGTGGTTCTGTTTGTGGTGGGTGCCCTTCTGGCCGCACTGGCCTTTGTGAAAGACGGCAGTGCCCCCTGGCTTGCAGCCCGCGGTGCGTTGATGGGAATCTTTGGCCCGTGCGGCTATGCACTGGGGCTGTTTGTGGTTTACTGGGCCGTGCTGTTGGTGCTGAACACCACCATTTGGGACGACATCTTAAAAACCATGGTGCTGTTCATTACCCTGTGCGGCACGCTGACGGTATTTTCGAGCCTTGACATTGCCGGAATGGACCTGGCGCAGGCGGTGCAGGCACTGTACAGCGCCGGGCAAACTTCGCTGTTCAGCGGCGGCGTGCTGGGCATGATTCTGGGCGGAACCCTGCTGATGCTGTGCGGGCGGCCGGCAGCTAACATCATTTTGGTGGTGCTGTTTGCCGCGGGAATCATGCTGTTTACCGGAATCGGCCCGGCGGACCTGTGGCAAAGCGCTGCGGAATGGCTGGCCGTGCGGAAAGCAGAACTGGGCGAAGAACTGGCCGAACGCCGCGCCGCCCGGGAGGCTGAGAGCGACTATGAAGAAGCCGAGGAGGAAGAGGAGCCGGAGCAGGAATCGCTGCTTCGCTCGGTGATTCCCATTCACCGCCGGAAAGCCCAGGTGGACATTGACCTCGGCCCGGACCCGGAGAGTGATACCAATCTGGACGAGACGCCTCAAACCGACGAGCCGCTGGTAGGCCCGGGCGGTACATTTGGAATGTTCCCGCCCCGTCACGAGGAACCGGGGGACCCGGAACGGCCGGAGCTGGAAGAGCTGTTTGGCCGCGGTGGCAGCCTGCTGAATTTGCAGCCGGATGCCGGTACGGCCGATGAGCTGGACGACGGCGAGGAGGCAGCCCAGAGCAGCGAAGCCGCGCCGACCACGGCCGCAGAGCCGCAGGAGGACTTCTCGACGCCTGTTTCGGTGAACACTGCGGAGCCGGAGACAGAACCTGCCACGCCGAATGAGCTGGCGCATTTGATCCGGCAGGCGGTGGAGCCCACCGCAAAAACCCAACAGGACACCGGTGCGGTGCTTCCGGATGACAAAAACGGCGATGAAGAGCCGACTGCGCCGGAGTACCACCTGCCTCCGATGGGCCTGCTGAAGCCGGTGGCCCATACGGACGACACGGCGGTGGAAGAGGAACTGAAGCGCACCGCAGCCACTCTGGTGAGCACGCTGGAGAGCTTCGGCGTGAAAACCCGCGTGCTGGACATCAGCCGCGGCCCTACGGTGACCCGCTATGAAGTGCAGCCGCTGGCCGGCGTGAAGATCAGCCGCATCACCAATCTGGCGGATGACATTGCTCTGAACCTGGCGGCCGCCGGGGTGCGCATTGAAGCGCCCATCCCCGGCAAGCCCGCGGTGGGCATTGAGGTGCCGAATAAGGTAAAATCCGGCGTGGGCATTCGGGGAATTCTGGAATCCAGTGCATTTCAGCGGGCAGCTTCACCGCTGACGCTGGCCCTTGGCAAGGACATTGCCGGTATGCCGCAGGTGGCCGACCTGTGCAAAATGCCTCACCTGCTGATTGCGGGCAGCACCGGTAGCGGCAAGTCGGTTTGCGTGAACAGCATCATCATCAGTTTCCTGTATCGGGCCTCGCCGGAGGAAGTAAAGCTGATTCTGATCGACCCCAAGGTTGTGGAATTGGCGGAATACAACGGCATTCCCCATCTGCTGATGCCGGTGGTGACCGAGCCGCGCAAGGCGGCGGGCGCCCTGGGCAGTGCCGTGGCCGAGATGGAACGGCGGTACCACCTGTTTGCGGAGACCGGCGTGCGCGACATTAAGAGCTTCAACAAAATGGCGCAGGACAACCCCGAGATGGAAAAGCTGCCCTACATTGCAATTGTGATCGACGAGCTGGCAGACCTGATGATGGTGGCAGGCAAAGAGGTGGAGGACTACATCTGCCGCATTGCCCAGAAGGCGCGCGCGGCGGGTATGCACCTGATCGTGGCCACCCAGCGCCCCAGCGTGGACGTGATCACCGGCCTGATCAAGGCCAATATTCCCAGCCGAATTGCCTTTGCCGTTGCCAGCCAGGTGGACAGCCGTACCATTCTGGACGGCGCCGGTGCCGAAAAGCTTCTGGGCAAGGGCGATATGCTGTTCATGCCGGTGGGTGCTTCCAAACCGGTGCGTGTGCAGGGTACGCTGGTGGAGGACGAAGAGATCACCGCCGTGCTGAACTACATCAAGAAGGACAACAGTGCCCAGTACAACGAAGAGATGATCGCCCAGATGGAAAAGTGCGCCGTGCAGGAAAAGAGCAGTGACAGCGGCGACGGTGAGGGCGGCGGCCACGACCCTATGCTGAAAAATGCGGTGGAAGTGGTTATTGACGCCGGGCAGGCCTCCACCAGCCTGCTGCAGCGGCGCTGCAAGCTGGGCTATGCGCGGGCGGCCCGCATTATGGACGAGATGGAACAGATGCACATCATTGGGCCGTATGAGGGGGCCAAGCCCCGGCAGGTGCTCATCAACCGCACCCAGTGGCTGGAGATGTGCGCACGGGCCGAAAACCCGGTGCCGGAAGAGATTTGAGCCGGAAAACAAAGGAGCAGTCAATGGAATTGTATCACGAGTTTCTGCCCCTGGGCCGGGCGGATATGGAGGCCCGCGGCTGGGATCAGCTGGATTTTGTGCTGGTGACCGGTGACGCCTATGTGGATCATCCCAGCTTTGGCCCGGCCATCATTGGCCGCGTGCTGGAGGCGGAGGGCTATCGGGTGGGCTACATCAGCCAGCCGGATTTCACCACCTGTGAGAGCTTCAAAGAATACGGCCGCCCCAAGTACGCCTTTATGATCGGCGGCGGCAATGTGGACAGTATGGTGGCGCGCTATACGGTGGCCAAGCAGCCCCGCTCGGTGGATGAGTACACCCCCGGCGGAAAGCCCGGCAAACGGCCGGACCGCTGTGCCATCGTGTACACACACCTGGCCAAGGAGGCCTATCCGGATTGCCCGGTGATTCTGGGCGGGCTGGAGGCTTCGCTGCGGCGATTTGCCCATTACGATTATTGGATGGACACAGTGCTGCCCAGCATTGTGGAGGATTCCGGCGCGGACCTGGTCAGCTTTGGCATGGGCGAGCGGCAGGCAGTGGTCATCGCCAACCGGCTGGCGGCGGGGGAGAGCATTTCCACCATCACCGACCTGCCCGGCACCTGCTACATGACCGACTTTGCCGGGCTGCCTGCCCGCTACGTGGAATGCGCCGGCGTTGCCCGGGTGAGCACCGACAAGGTGGCCTACGCCAAGGCCTGCCGCATCCAGATGGACCAGCAGGACAGTGTGACCGGCCAGCCGGTGGTGCAGAAGCAGCGGGAGCGGTATCTGGTGCAGAATCCGCCCGCAAAGCCCCTGAACCGACTGGAGCTGGACAAAGTGTTCGACCTGCCGTTTACCCGCCGTTCCCACCCAAGCTACGACGCGGTGGGCGGCGTGCCCGGCCTGGAAGAGGTGGAGTTTTCCATCATGCAGAACCGCGGCTGTTACGGCGGCTGCAATTTCTGCGCCATTGCTCTGCATCAGGGGCGGCGGGTGACCAGCCGCAGCGCCAACAGCATTGTGGAAGAGGGTGAGCGCATTGCCGCGTCCCCCGGGTTTAAGGGGTACATCCACGATGTGGGCGGCCCCACCGCAAACTTCCGGGTCATCAGCTGCAAAGAGCAGATGACCCGGGGTATGTGTCAGGGCGGCAAAAAGTGCCTGGCCCCGTCTCCCTGCCCGCACCTGATTGTGGATCACAGCGATTATCTTTCGATCCTTCGGCGGCTTCGGGCCATTCCCGGCGTGAAGAAGGTGTTCATTCGCAGCGGCATCCGCTACGATTATCTGATTCTGGACAAGGACGAGACCTTCTTTAAGGAACTGGTGAAATACCACATTTCCGGCCAGCTGAAGGTTGCGCCGGAGCACTGCGCCCCCAATACGCTGGCCTATATGGGCAAACCGCCCATTGAGGTGTTCGATAAGTTCAAGGCCCGTTTTTATGAGCTGACCAAGCAGGCGGGCAAGAAACAGTATCTGGTGCCGTACCTGATGAGCAGCCACCCGGGCAGTACGCTGAAGGACGCCGTCATTCTGGCGGAGTATCTGCACAAGAACCGGATGAAGCCGGAACAGGTGCAGGACTTTTACCCCACGCCGGGCACGGTTTCCACCTGTATGTTCTACACGGAGCTGGATCCCTACACCCTGAAGCCAGTGTTTGTGGAAAAGACGGCGGAGGGCAAGGCGATGCAGCGGGCCCTGTTGCAGTACTATGAGCCGAAAAATGCAGCCCGCGTGATCAAAGCGCTGAAGCTGACGCACCGGGAAGATCTGATTCCCCAGCTGGTGCCGGCTGCGGCCCGGCAGGCCCACGCAAAACGGCCGCAGCTTCGCACGGAGGCAATGCAGCCCCAGCGGCTGGTGCCCAATTCCCGCCCCGGAAAGAGCCGCACCGCAAAGGCGGCGGCCGGTACAAGACAAGGAAATGATCGGACGGAAAAATGGCAGGATCGTTCAAGAAATACAAGCGCAAAGCGCAAAAAACACTGAAAACCATTCGCAATCTGATCGGCGGCATCCTCACGGCGCTGGTGCTGATCTCGATTTTCTGGCCGGCGATGGACACCGGCGTGGACCTTCCCTTCGGAACACCGGAGGACTGGCTGAACGGAGTGCTGGACCAGACCGATCTGGCCCCGGCTTCGGGCATTGCACTGCCGGAGAGCGGGCCGTTTGTGTGCGCTCTGGATGTGGGGCAGGGGGATGCGGTGCTGATCGGCGACAGCGGCCACTATGCGCTGATCGATACGGGTACCTCCTCCAGCGCCGATGAAATGATTGCGGCACTGGGCCGCCTTGGAGTGGAGAAACTGGAGCTTCTGGTTCTGACCCATCCCCATGCGGATCACATCGGCGGGGCAAGCCGCCTGCTGGATGAGGTGCCGGTGGAGGAGATGCTGCTGCCCAATTCCAAACTGTGCAAGAAGGTCGCCTCGTTTTCCTATGAAAAGCTGCTGCGCAAGGCCCAGGAGATGGACATCCCCATGGAAGTTGCCCAGGTGGGCGACCAGTATACCTTTGGCAGCAGCACGCTGGAAGTGATCGGAGCAGGCATTGAAACCAAGGACAATCTAAACCAGCTTTCGCTGGCACTGCGGTTCGGTGGGCCGGGGCTTTCCTTCCTGGATACGGGCGACGGCGAAAAGGAAGTGGAGCAGGCGCTGCTGGCAAGCGGCGAGTATTTGCGGGCGGACGTGTTCAAGGCCGCGCACCACGGGTCGGATACCTCGAACACGTCGGAGTTTCTGGCGCAGGTAATGCCCAAGGTGGTGCTGATCAGCTGCGGGAAAGACAACGATTACGGCCACCCGCATCAGGGCCCCATGGCGCGGTTTCAGATGTTGGGGGCGCAGATCCTGCGCACGGATGAGCAGGGAATTCTTCTGGTGGCGCCTGCGGCCGACGGCCAGAGCCTGAACACCTGGGTAAGCGGTATTGACGAGGCCGCCTGACGACCTGATTCCGGCAGCCACAGATGGAACAGCCGAGGAAATATCCCTAGTAAACGGGTAGACTTATTCGCTCGGATACTGTATTATAATAAAGCAGAACCATTGCCGACCCGCATGGGGCACAGACCCCAAACGGGCGAAAGAATAAACGATGAGGAGTCGAAAAGCATGTATATTCGCCAGTTGTTTGCACAGAAGCCCTGTGTATTCTCCATGGAAGTATTCCCCCCGAAGCAGACGGTGGGCTATGAAAAGCTGCAGGCCTCTCTGCGGCAGATGGCTCAGCTGAAGCCGGATTTCATCAGCGTGACCTACGGGGCCGGCGGTTCGGCGGGCGGCGTGTCCACCTGCGAACTGGCGTCCTTCTTGAAGAACGAGCTGGGGGTGGAGCCGCTGGCGCATCTGATCTGCATGGGCAATGAGCAGGATACCATTCGCCCGGTGCTGGACGAGCTGTTTGCGGCCGGCGTGCAGAACATTCTGACCCTGCGCGGCGACCGCAGCCCGCTGCGCCCGGAGAGCAAGAGCTTTGCCCATGCCAGTGACCTGGCCGCATTCATCCGGGCCAACTATGGCAGTTTCGGTCTTTCCGGCGCCTGCTACCCGGAGGGCCACGTGGAGAGCGCGACTCTGGCCGAGGACGTGGCCAATCTGCGCCTGAAGCAGGAGGCCGGGGTCAGCCATCTGATCACGCAGCTGTTCTTTGACAACCTGCATTACTACCGCTTCCTGAATGTGGCACGCCGGGCCGGTGTGGACCTGCCGGTTTCTGCCGGTGTGATGCCCATTGTAAAAAAGCAGCAGGTGGAGCGCACGGTGTCGCTTTCCAGCGCCAGCCTGCCCCCCAAGTTTACCAAGATGATCAGCCGCTGGCAGGACGATGAGGCCAGCCTGTTTGAGGCAGGCATTGAATACGCCGTGGAGCAGATCCGCGACCTGATCGAGGGCGGCGCAGACGGCGTGCATCTGTACGTGATGAACAACCCCACGGTTGCCGCCAAGGTGTACGACGGCATTCGGGACCTGCTGCCGGCGGAGAACTGAGCCGATGGAGCTAGAAAAGCCTTCCGCCCTGCGCCGAAAGGAAATCTACCGGTATCTGGCCTGCCCGGAAAACAGCCCGGCGGCGGATGCCTTGCTGGACCGCTGTGAGGCGGAATTGCTGGCGGCGGCTCAGCCCCGGGGCGTATGGCGCATTCTTCCCCGCGAGCAGGCCCCGGAAGCGCTGCTGCTGGATGAGGGGGACATTGCCCGTCACCTGGAGGGCTGCAGCCGGTTGGTGCTGATGGCGGTTACGCTGGGGGCCGGGGTCGAGCGCCTTCTGCGCCGGTACAGCGCCACCGATGTTGCCCTTGCAACGGCGGCGGATGCAGCAGCCAGCGTGCTGGTGGACCAAATGGCGGATGTGCTGGAAGCGCACATCCGAAGCCAGCTGGCCAAAGACCATTGGTATATGACGGGCCGCTATTCCCCGGGCTATGGGAACTGGCCGCTGCCGGTTCAGGCGGACCTGTGCCGTGTGCTGGATACCGGGCGGGCCATTGGCCTTGGCGTGAGCGCCAGCTATCTGATGGCCCCGCGAAAGAGCGTAACGGCCGCCTTGGGTGTGGCGAACCATCCCGTGAAGGGGCGGCCAGCTGGCTGCGGCCATTGTGTATTAAGGGATACCTGCGGGTATCGGAAACGAGGAACCACCTGTGCAGATTCGTGATATTTTTGAGCGGAAACAGTATGTCTTTCTGGACGGCGGCATGGGCACAATGCTTCAGGCGGCCGGGCTGCCGCTGGGGGAACGGCCGGAACTGCTGGCCATTACCCGGCCGGAGCTGCTGACCTCCATTCATGCCGCTTACATTGAAGCGGGCAGCGACATTGTGTATGCCAATACCTTCGGTGCATCGGCGAAAAAGCTGGAGGGGACCGGTCACACGGTGGAGGAGCTGGTGCCCGCTGCGCTGGAGTGCGCCCGCAAGGCGGCTGAGCCTGCCGGGGCGCTTGTGGCGCTGGATGTAGGCCCCCTGGGCGAATTGCTGGAGCCTGCCGGAACCCTGCACTTTGAGGACGCCTACGAGTATTTTGCGCAGATCATGCGCGCCTGCGGCGACAAGGCGGACATGATCGTGCTGGAAACCATGACCGACCTTTACGAAGTGAAGGCGGCGCTGCTGGCGGCCAAGGAAAACAGCCGCCTGCCGGTGATGGTTTCCATGACGTTTGAGGCCAACGGCCGAAGCTTTACCGGCTGCACCGTGGAGAGCTTTGCCGCCACCGCGGTGGGCCTTGGAGCGGACGCCGTGGGCATCAACTGCTCGCTTGGTCCTGCGGAGATCTACCCCATGGCCAAAGCCCTGTGCGAAGCGGCCCGGCCGGAGGTTCCGGTGTTTGTGAAGCCCAATGCCGGCCTGCCCCGGGCAGACGGCAGCGGCTACGACATTACGCCGAAGGAATATTGCCGCCAGATGCAGCCCTATAAGCAGCTGGGAATTTCCATGCTGGGCGGCTGCTGCGGCACCACGCCGGAGTTTATCCGCCTGCTGAAGCAGAGCTTTGGAAGCGAAGCCCCGGCCGTGCGCAATGTAACGCCGCGCAGCTGGCTGTGCACGCCGGTGAAGCCGGTTGAGGTGAACGACGTGACCGTTGTGGGCGAACGCATCAACCCCACCGGAAAAAAGCGCTTCCAGCAGGCACTGCGGGACGGCGACATGGATTACATCCTGACCCAGGCGGTGGAGCAGATGAACGCCGGAGCCAAGGTGCTGGACGTAAACGTGGGCCTGCCCGGCGTGGATGAGCCTGCCATGATGGAAATGGCGGTAAAGGCCATTCAGTCGGTGGTGGATCTGCCCCTGCAGCTGGACAGCACCAAGCCGGACGCGCTGGAGCGCGGCCTGCGCGTATACAACGGCAAGCCCATCGTGAACTCGGTGAACGGCGAACAGAAGGTGCTGGACGCGATTCTTCCGCTCTGCAAAAAGTACGGCGCAGCGGTGATCGGCCTGACTCTGGACGAGAACGGCATCCCCAAGAAGGCCGAACAGCGAGTGGAGGTGGCCCGGCGCATTCAGCAGGCGGCGCTGGCGGCCGGCATTCCCAAGGAGGACATTTACATCGACTGCCTGACCCTGACGGCCAGCGCCCAGCAGGAGGATGTGATGGAGACGCTCCGCGCCCTGAAAACCTGCAAGGAAGAGCTGGGGGTACACACGGTGCTGGGCGTTTCCAACATCAGCTTCGGCCTGCCCTGCCGCCCGTACCTGAACACGGCGTTTTTGACCCTGGCTATGATGCACGGGCTGGATCTGCCCATCATCAACCCGAATCTGGAGGAGATGATGGCGGCGGTTTCGGCGTTCCGCGTTTTGACCAACCGGGATAAGCAGAGCACCGATTACATCGCCCGGTATGCCGGGCGCACGGCAGCCCCGGCGGCTTCCTCGGCCCATGTGCCCCAGCTGGGCACGGCAGTGGAGCAGGGCCTGAAGGCGGAAGCCGCCCAGGCCGCCCGGGAAATGCTCAAGACCAAGCAGCCGCTGGAGCTGGTGAACGAGGTGCTGATTCCGGCGCTGGACCGCGTGGGCGCAGGCTTTGAAAAGGGCACGCTGTTCCTGCCGCAGCTGCTTCAGGCGGCGGCCGCTGCCCAGAGCGCCTTTGAAGTGGTGAAGGACGCCATTGCCCAAACCGGGCAGGCCGGGCCGAGCCGCGGCAAGATCGTGGTGGCCACGGTCAAGGGCGACATTCACGACATCGGCAAGAACATCGTGAAGGTCATTCTGGAAAATTACGGCTATGACGTGACGGACCTGGGCCGCGATGTGCCGCCGGAAAAGGTTGTGGAGACCGTGCGCAGCACCGGGGCACAGCTGGTGGGCCTTTCGGCGCTGATGACCACCACGCTGCCCAGCATGGCCCAGACCATCGAGCAGCTGCACGCTGAGGGCCTGCCCTGCAAGGTCATGGTGGGCGGCGCGGTGCTGACCCCGGATTATGCCAAGGAGATCGGGGCGGACTTCTACGTGAAGGACGCCAAGGCCAGCGCTGACGTGGCCAAACAGGTGCTGGGTGCCTGATAGGCCGAAGTACGGCCGAAACGCCTTGCGATACAGCAAAAACAAGTAAAAAGGAGCCAGTACGCAAATTTATGCGTACTGGCTCCTTTTTTGTCTGCCGCGTTCAGAACGGATTCAGAACGTGGGGGAATGATCGGTTATTTGTTCGACTTCTTCTTCCGTACCGCCAGAACCGTCAGGGCACCGCCGCACAGAAGCAGCACTCTTCCGGGCTGCCTTAAATGCCGCCGTGCGCGGTTACATTGCCGCCCAGCTGGAAGAACTCGACCGGCTCCTCTGGGTTCAGGATCTCGTTGCCCTCGCGGTCCGTCTCGGTGGGCACCAGCTCCTGCGGAAGGTTATCCATGCAGTAGGTCACGTTTTCCTGTACGCCGACCTCGTGCTGGGGCAGGATCTCCACCATGCGAAAGCGCACATAAACCGCCGCGCCAAGATCCAGCGTGCCGTCGCCCAGGTAGAACGAATCCTGCGCCAGGGTGGGGTCGTTGGTGCTGATCATGCGGTTCTGGTCAACGTAGAGGGTGGTGTACATTTTGGGGCTGCCATCCTCATCGGTGCCCAGAATCTCTGACAGAGACTTTTCCTCCAGCGGAAGGCCGTTGGCGGCCAAGGCATCCTCCAAGGCTGCCTTGAACAAGATGCAGAAATATTGCATCCATGGTCAGGCGGCATCCGGGGCATCGTCCGCCGGGGCGGCGGCCGTAATGGTAAGCGACTGGGCGTTGATGATGCGTTGAGAAGCGTCTTCCGCCAGCTCATGGGTGAGGGTGACCCGGTCGCCCACGTTCAGAATCACAGCGGAGGGGCTGGCCTGAGCGCTGATGGCGTAAAATACGGAATCACCCTCCAGCCGCAGGTAATAGTAGGTGTTCCCGTCCAGCACGGCGCTGCGGATTTCTGCTACCGCGCCGGAGGCTTCGGTCTGCGGGAGATCTTCCGGCTGGGTGATGCCCTTGGCCGCCAGCATCTGGATGTATTTCTGCTCACAGTCCGAAACGGTGCTGCCGGTTGCCACCACCTGATACTGGGAAACGTTGACCATGGCGTAGGTTTTAACCAGCTGGGTGTTGTCTTTCAGGGGGATGAAATAGGTCGGTTCCTCCGCGATGTTCAGCAGCAGCGGGAAGGTGGCGGTGTAGCCAAGGTCCTGCACAACGCCCTGGGCCGAGGACATGGCCGCGTACTCGGTGGCACCGGGCGCGGTATAGAATTTGGTTTCCTTGGTGCGCTGGTTGCACAGCAAAAAGCCCAGGTTGGACTGGTCCGAGTTGATGGAGGTGACGCCGGTGTAAACGTAGACGTCATCGTTCAGGGCGATGTAGTTGTAGCCCGCCGTGGCAACGGTCACGTCCCGCTGGCCGAAATAGGCGTTGATGAAGCCCCGCACATAGGTGCCGTGGTAGTCGTACTGCTCCATGATCAGATCGGCGGTGTAGAGGTTGTCCACCCAGGCGGGGACCTCCTCCAGATACTGCGACTCGCCGGTGATGGCGTTGACCAGAACGGCACCCTTGATGTCGGTGCCGCCGAACAGGCCAATGGTTTTGACGATGCGCGGTGCGATCCACCAGGGCTGGCCCGCTTCGTCGATCTCAAACCGAGGCTCCGAGAACAGATAGGTTGGGTACTCAAAGCGCAGGTGCCGGTAGATGTTCCGGTTCAGCGGTTCGGACTTGGAGTACTTCATACCCTCATCCAGCCGAACGACCTTGGCCTCCTGCGTGACCATGTCCACCAGAACGTAGGCGGGCAGGCCCTCGTTCCGGTTGGTGAACCACTTGATCAGGTCGGCATAGTCGATGGGTGCCACGCGCACGGGGCGGCCCTGGTAGTTGATCTGGGTCGAGTCGTTGGAATATTCGAACTGGCTGACCATATCGCTCAGGGTGCCCATTTGGCGGTCGCCCAGATAATTGGCCGAGTCACGGTCCAGAGTGGGAATCTCGTTGAAGGAGATCTCGGTGATGTCGGTGGAGAAATCGCCGGTCTGCACGTCCAGAAGCTGCTGGTAAGCACTGGCCCGGAAGATGGGCAGCGACAGCACCTCGCCCACCAGGGCAATCAGAACCAGCGCCACAAAGAGCAGCAGAACCGGCAGGCACTGCTGCTTGATGCCCCGCACAAAATCACGGAAGAGGTCTTTCGGGGTGGCCTGCTCAGCGGCCGCGACCCGGAACCCGGACGTGATCAGGGAGCAAACCATAAAAACAACGCAGAGCAGCCCGGCAAAGGTATAAAACTCCGGGTCTTTCAGGTTGATGGCGGGCAGGCAGACATAAAAGTAAGCGAAGCCCACCAGAAGGGTGATGACAAGGCTCCACAAAATCTGCCCGAAACGGCTGTGGGGAAGAATGCTTCTAGTCTTTTTCAAAATAACTCCTCTCAGATGGCGGGGCGGCGGTGCAAGCGCCGGCCCCGGGCGGTGTGCCGCTGTGCGGCACTTACAATTGTATAACAGTTCCCTTACTATACCCGATTTTGCATCAGGGAACAATTCCGAAGCTGCGGCCAAACCATGAAAATTCTGTAAATCTCCAGCCGATGGCGTTCAGGAGGCTCCTGTGATCTGATAAATGGTGTAGGAACCGTTCTGGTACCATACGGGGTAGCGCTGTGCGTAAAATGCCTCGTCCACAGCGTAGTCACTGCGCTCCCAGCCGGAGATCATCACATAGTCGATGCCCCACTGGGCCAGAAGTGCCTCGGAGGGGGCTTCGTATAGGTCCTTCACGGCCTGAAGCTGGGCGGCGTAGTCCATTCCGTGGTAATACACATACAGGCTGCTGCCGCAGACGATGTCCCGCCCGGCCAGGCTGACCACCGGGTTCAGGTGCTGCATTCCGGTGAGAAACAGGGCATCGTCCGGGGCGTTTTCGTCCACAAAGGCGGCTACCGCGATGCTGGTTTCGTCAAACTGCTGGTATTGGCTGACGGCCTCGCGCCCCAGGGTGAGGATGCTGCCGAAGGTGCCCAGGAACACCAGGCAGCTGCCCAGCAGTGCGGCGGCGCGGCGGCTGTGCAGCCCGGCCAGAAGCTCCCAGAGAAAATTCGCCACCAGAATGCAGCCCAGCAGGTGCCACACAAACAGAAGCTTGTTGTTGTCGTAGGGGTTGGGCTGGAACAGAACAAACTCGGACACCAGCAGAATCAGCAGCCCGCCGCCGTACATCCACCGCAGGGCCCTGCCTGCCAGCAAAAAGGCGGGGATCAGCAGCAGGTACACAAGCCCGATGTTTTTAATGTAAAACCAGAGGTAAGGGTCGCCGTCATTGGCCCAGTTGAAATGGAAGCGCAGAAAATTGTGCCCGGTGGAGGTCTGGCGGAAGATCACCCCGAACAGCTGCGGAAGGCAGAGCGCCCCGGCCAGCCCGGCGTATCCGAACCAGGGCAGCAGCGCTTTGACGGTGCGCGGCCCGGAAACGACCGCGTACACCAGCCAGACGGCGCTGATCAATACCAGCGCCAGCAGGCTGTGGGTGTGCACCAGCGGAAGCGTACCGGCCAGCAGCGCCAGCGGGGCCCAAAGGCGATGCTCCCGCTCAAAGGCGAAGCGATACAGCAGGTACAGGCAGGCGAACAGCGCGGCCCAGCCGAACAGGGTGGCTCGCTGGGGAATCAGCAGGTCAGCAATGGGGTTGACCCAGCGAACGTTTTCTTCCACATAATTGGTGGGCGTTTCGTAAAATGCGGTGAAAATGCGGGTGAAGTTGCCCACCTCACCGCCGAGAAAATAGACAAAGCCGAAGCCGCTGCCCAGAAAAAACAAAACGTAGGCCAGACAGGCTTTGCCCACATGGCTGCCCAGAACCCGCCGGGCCAGCTGCCAGCCCATGCCGAACACCGCAAACAGCGCCACGATCTGCGGCAGCATACAGGCGAGTTTCAGCCCGGCCCCCAGTACCAGAAACACGCTTGAGACGCTCTCGCAGAGGAACGGGTACCCAAACAGGGTCTGCCCGGCCAGAAGGGGGTATTCCGGCGGGAAGCTGCCCTGCACGGCGATGGACTTGATGAAGGCCAGATGCATGGGCAGGTCGCCGTAGCAGCTCTGACCGGTGTAGTAGGCACCGTTCTTCAGATAAAGTTCATGGGTGAACAGCAGCCTGATGGAAAACAGCCAGAGCGGCAGGATGCAGCAGAGAAACGGCCGAAGCGCCCCTTTGTGCCACGCCGGCTGAATCCACCAGGCCCAGCACCCGATGACGAGAACGGCGGCCGATGAGATCAGAACGGCGGGCATCCGGAACCCGAGCACCGGGGCCGCCAGCGCCGGAAGGATCTCCAGCAGGGCCAGCGAAAAACTGCACCCAAGGGGAAGCTGCACATCCACCCCTTCATTGGGCAGAAGGCGGCGCGCAAGCCCGAACCCGGCCCATAAAAAAAGTGCGAGACAGGTAAACGACGGAAAAAACTGCATATCAAACGCCCTCCAGATCAAAGGGCGGGGTGTACTCCTCCCGCGCGCTGCTCTTCTGCTGCATATAGCCGTCGGTCAGGCCCAGGTCAATGGCGGTGTCGATGACCTGGCGGTATTCCCAGGTGCTGATGCGGCGGTTCAGGGGCTTTGTTTGGGCGGCTTTGTAAAACGGGGTATACTGGCTCATCAGGCTGGGAATGAAGCTGCCTGCGGGCAGGCTGGCCATCCAATGCAGAACGGCCTTGCTGTCCTCCAAAGCGCCGGGCAGCGCCAGATGGCGCAGAATCACACCGGATTGCAGAATGCCATCGGCATCGGTTTTGGGGGCACCGGTCTGCGCCAGCATCTGGCGCACCGCAGTACTGCACACCTCAAAATAGTCCGGTGCGGCGGAATAGCGCTGAGCAAGCTCCGGTGAAACATATTTTACGTCGGCCAGCCAGATGTCCACATAATCGGCAAGGGCCTGAACCGTCTCGACGGTTTCGTAGCCGCCAGTGTTGTAGACCACCGGCAGGGTCAGGCCACGAGTGCGGGCGTTGTCCAGCGCGGGCAGAACCCAGGGCAGCCATTGGGTGGCGGTGACCAGGTTGAGGTTGTGCGCGCCCTTTTCCTGCAATTCCAGAAAAATCTCGGTTAGGCGCTGCACGTCAATCTCTTTGCCGAAGCCCTCGGCGCTGATGTTCCAGTTCTGGCAGTAGCAGCATTTCAGGCTGCAGCCGGAGAAAAACACCGTCCCGCTGCCGCGGGTTCCGCTGATGCAGGGTTCCTCCCAGTAATGAAGGGCGGCGCGGGCGACCTTGAGCACCGGCCCGGCCCCGCAAAAACCGGCGGCACGGGTGCGGTCCGCCTTGCAGCGGCGCGGGCAAAGTGTACAGGAAACAGGAATGTTCATGGCAAAGCTCCCATTGGCAAAGATACAAACTGCGAAAAACAGGCGAGAAAACGCCTCAACAAAGAACACCAAATGTCCATCATTTGGTTAAAATGTGCAAAAACATAAGGAATTCTTTGAAAGAATCGTGTAGTCTTAGTGTATCATATTTTTACCGCCCTGTGTTATAATTGAAACAGCTTTTTAAACGGAATCATCTGTGAGCCTGGCCGTGAGTGAAACCACCGGCCCGGGCACGGCTGGCCGAAAAACCAAGGCGCGGCCGGGAAAGAGAGGCGTTTCATGCAAGATCAAGCCCAAAAGGTGCGTGCAAACCTGAAATATCTGCACTTGTTGGCCAAGGATTACCCCAACATTGCAGAGGCTTCCAGCGAGATCATCAATTTGCAGGCGGTGCTGAAGCTGCCCAAGGGCACCGAGCATTTCATGAGCGACCTGCACGGAGAATACGATGCATTTACGCATATTTTAAACAATGCCTCCGGCGTTATTAAGGAAAAAGTAGACCGTGCCTTGGGGCCGGAAGTGCCCGACCAGCGGCGCAGCGAGTTTGCAACCCTGATTTATTACCCGGTTCAGAAATTGCCGGAATTAAAGAAAAAGCAGCAGGATCTGAACGCCTGGTATTATCAGATCCTGGTGTGGCTAATCGAGGTATGCCGGCTGGTGTCTTCCAAGCACACCCGAAAGTTCGTGCGCTCCAATCTACCCAAGGGCTATGAGTACATTCTGGATGAGCTGCTGCACGCGCATTTTGAGGATCACAATAAGGATATGTACTACGGGCAGATCTTCAGCAGCATCACCGCAACCGGGCGTGCGGATGACTTTATTATTGCAATGTGTACGCTGATCAAGCGGCTGGCCGTGTATAAGCTGCACATTGTGGGCGATTTGTTTGACCGCGGCCCCCGGCCGGACATCATTCTGGATGAGCTGATGGCGCACCATTCGGTGGACATTCAGTGGGGCAACCACGATGTGGTCTGGATGGGCGCGGCGGCAGGCAGCCCCATCTGCATTCTGACCATTATAAAAACCTCACTGGCCTACAACAACGTGGAGGTGCTGGAAGAAGGGTACAACATCAATCTGCGGCGGCTGTCCAATCTGGCCGAGACGGTGTATAAGAACAGCGACATTTCGCGGTTTATGCCCCATGTGGATGAGACGCGCGGCCCTTACCACGAAGGACGGCTGGAGCGTGTGGCCCGGATGCACAAGGCCATCTCCATGATGATGTTCAAGGTGGAGTGCATGGTCATCGACCGGAACCCGGACTTTGAGATGGAGAACCGGGAACTGCTGCGCAAGATCAATTTCCGGAACGGCACCGTGGAGATTCAGGGAAAACGCTACCCCATGCTGGATATGGATTTCCCGACCGTGGACCCCAAGAACCCCACCAAGCTGACCGAGCAGGAAGAATACGTTATTACCCATTTGGTGAAGGACTTCAAACAGAGCGAAAAGCTGCAGAACCATGTGAAGTTCCTGTTTGCCAAGGGCAGCGTTTACAAAATCGAAAACGGAAATCTGATGTTCCATGGCGCCGTGCCGCTGGCAAAAAGCGGCAGCTTTGCGGTGGTCACCTTTGAAAACCACGGCTATGCGGGGCGCAACCTGATGGACTATTGCGATGCCCGTGCCCGGCGGGGCTACTATGCCCCGGAGGGCAGCCACGAGCGGCAGAGCGGGATGGACTTTTTGTGGTATTTGTGGTGCGGCAAATCTTCGCCGCTGTATGGCCGCGCCTGCATGACCACCTTTGAGCGGCTGTTTGTAGCCGATAAATCCACCTACAACGAGCCGAAGGATCCGTATTATATCTTCTACAACGACACCCGGATGGAGCGGGCGATTCTGGCGGAATTCGGGCTGGACCAGGGAACCGGCCACATCATCAACGGGCACGTGCCCGTGCGCGCGGTGGAGGGTGAATCTCCGCTGAAAGGCGGCGGACGCCTGATCGTGATCGACGGCGGCTTCTGCCGTGCCTATCACGAAAAAACCGGCATTGCAGGCTACACGCTGGTGTACAACAGCTGGGGCCTGTCACTGCGCGTGCATGAGCCGTTTGAAAGCACCGAGGACGCGGTGAAAAACAACCGGGACATCACGTCCCGCGTGGACGTGATCGAACCGACGGCTCACCGGATGCTGATTGAGGATACCGACCGCGGCAAGGAAATGATGGCCACCATTGAAGACCTGAAAATGCTGCTGGATGCCTATCGCATGGGCCTGATCAAGCAGAACGAGCTGGAAGAAACCGGCCTTGCCGGGTATTCCGTGTAACGCCATTTGCTTTCAAAAACCGTGAGAGCGCGAAAGCCGTATTGGAATTGAAATTAAAAAGGATAGAAAAGGATAGATGCAGGGCGGGCGTTCTGACAGAAGGCGCCCGCCCCCCTCGTTGCCCATTGAGAAGAAAGGATAAAAAACGATTTATGGAGAAACAGACCCCGGGTACGCCGCTGCCCTTTGCGCTTGCAAACAATTTCCGCCAGTTGGGTGGCTATCCGGCCTGGAAGGGCCGGGTCGTCCGCGATGGGTGCTTTTACCGCACGGGTGCCCTGGGTTTGATTCAAAGCCCAGAGGACAAAGCGCGCTTTGAGGCGCTGGGCATTCGCGCTGTGTTTGATTTCCGCTCGGAGCAGGAGCGGAACCAGATGCCGGACCCTGTGTTCGAGGGGGTGCGATACTGCCCCTGCTCGGCCCTGGTGACCATTGGCGGCGGTGAGGTGAACTTCGATCTGGACTCCATGCTGAACGGCTCCGTGGAAGAAGCGGCAAAGGCAATTCCGGATATGAACCTGTTTTATCGGGAACTGCCGCTGAACAACCAGGCCTACCGCGCAATGTTCCGGGCCATTTGCGAAGGAGAGACGCCGCTGCTGTTCCACTGCACCGCCGGGAAAGACCGTACCGGTGTGGCCGCAGCCTTGATTTTGACCATGCTGGGCGTGAGCCGGGATGATGTGATGGCGGATTACCTGCACAGCAACCAGTGCCGCGGGGATGCCGTGACCCGCGTGAAGGCCCGCTATGCCGCTGCAATTCGCCGCGACCCGCGCATGGAACGGGTGATCGATGACCTGATGGGCGTAAAGCGGGAGTATCTGGAGGCGGCGTTTGCAGCCATTGAACAGAAATACCCCACCTTTGAGGCGTACCTGAACGGGGAATACGGAATTGATGCCGGCAAGCTGGAAGAGCTGCGGCTGCGGTATACGGTAGAACAGCAGTGAGAGACTGCTGCCGCTTTTTTCAAAAGGCGGTAAAGCAGTAAAACAGAATTACGAATCGAGACGTTGTCACAGAAAAACAAAAACGGGACAAAATTACTGCACCGGGGTTTGTATTTTCTGCGACAATTTTGTATAATAAGAACATAGAAACTGTGCAATACGCCGACGAGACGGAAGGCACACAGAAAAAACACACAGCAAAAGCAAACCCGAAAACGCTCGGATAAAACAGAAAGGGGAAATGGTTTATGGGCACACCGCACAATCGCGCAGAAAAGGGACAAATCGCAAAAACGGTCTTGATGCCGGGTGACCCGCTGCGGGCGAAATTCATCGCAGAAACCTTTCTGGAACAGGCGGAGCTGGTGAACGACGTGCGGGGAATGTACGCCTACACGGGAACGTACCACGGCCGCCCGATCACCGTGATGGGCAGCGGCATGGGGATGCCCTCGATCGGCATCTATTCGTATGAGCTGTACAGCCAATACGGAGTGGAAAACATCATTCGCATCGGCTCGGCCGGAAGCTACACCGAAAAGGCAAAGCTGTTTGATGTGCTGCTGGTTACGGCGGCCTATTCGGAGAGCAGCTATGCCCGGACGCAGAATGGCTTTGCGGGGGATACGATCCAGCCCAGCGAGAAGCTGAACGATGCCCTGCGGGCCAGCGCGGCAAAGCTTGGGATTCCGCTGACCGAGGGGACGGTTCATTCCAGCGATGTGTTTTACCGGGAAACGGACGGAAGCCGGCCCGCCTACTGGGAGCGGCTGCGGGACGAAAAGGGCTGTATGGCCGTGGAAATGGAGAGCTTCGCGCTCTTCCACAATGCCCGGGTGCTGCACAAAAATGCATCCTGCCTGCTGACGATTTCCGACAGCTTTGTCAGCCCGGAGATCACCACGCCGGAGCAGCGGCAGACCAGCTTTACCAATATGATGAAGATTGCATTGAATGCGGAGTGCTGAGCGATGAAAACAAACAAACTGATCCGCGCGGCGTTTGAAGCACGGGAGCGGGCCTATGCGCCGTACTCTCATTTTAAAGTGGGAGCGGCGCTGCTGGCGGAGAACGGCCGGATTTTCACCGGCTGCAACATTGAAAATGCTGCGTTTACCCCCACCATCTGCGCAGAGCGGACGGCCTTGTTCAAAGCGGTGAGCGAAGGCGTGCACCGCTTTCAGGCCATTGCCATTGTGGGCAGCCGGGAAGGGGAGAAGAACCTTCTGGTCACGTCGCCCTGCGGTGTGTGCCGGCAGGCGCTGAACGAGTTCTGCGAGAACGATATGCCGGTGATTTTGGCAAAAAGCGAAGAGGACTATCAGATCGTGACGCTGGGGGAGCTGCTGCCTCTGGGCTTCGGCCCCAAAAACGTCCAATAACCATGCAATTGCGGGGGAGAATGCCATGCGAATGTATGATGTGATCGCGAAAAAACGGGATGGCGGAACGCTGAACCGGGAAGAACTGGCATTTGCCGTGAACGGATTTGTAAATGGGCAGGTGCCGGATTACCAGATGAGTGCGCTGCTGATGGCGATCTATTTAAAAGGGATGACCGGGGAGGAGACGGCCCAGCTCACCGATTTGATGGCGCACTCCGGCAAGATGGCCGACCTTTCTTCCATTCAGGGCGTGAAGGTGGACAAGCATTCCACCGGCGGCGTGGGGGATAAAACCACGCTGGTTGTGGCCCCGGTGGCGGCGGCCTGCGGCGTAAAGGTGGCCAAAATGAGCGGCCGTGGGCTTGGCCACACCGGCGGCACCGTGGATAAAATGGAAGCGGTGCCGGGCACCCGGATTGCCCTGAGCGAACAGGAATTTTTTGACCAGGTCAACCGGCTGGGGATTGCCGTGGTGGGGCAGAGCAGCGAGATGGCCCCGGCGGACCGGAAGATGTACGCGCTGCGGGATGTGACGGCGACGGTGGAGAGCATTCCGCTGATCGCCTCCAGCATTATGAGCAAAAAGCTGGCCTCCGGAAGCGACTGCATTCTGCTGGATGTGACAGTGGGCACCGGTGCCTTTATGAAAACTGTGCCCCGCGCCGTAGAGCTGGCCCAGCTGATGGTGGAGATCGGCTGCCGGAACGGCCGCAAGGTGGCGGCCCTGATCACGGATATGGACACTCCTCTGGGCAGCTGCATCGGCAACAGTCTGGAGGTGGTCGAGAGCATGGAGGTGCTGAAAGGCCGCGGCCCGGAGGATCTGAGACAGGTGTGCTGCCAGTTGGCGGCCAATATGCTGATGCTGGCAGGAAAAGGCAGCGAAGCGGAGTGCCTTGCCATGGTGAAGCGCGTGCTGGCGGATGGGTCGGCGTTCCGGCTGTGCAAGGAGATGTTCCGTGCCCAAGGCGGCGACGTGCGCGTTCTGGACGACCCGAGCTGCTTTGCGCAGGCGCAATATCAACACGCTGTATGCAGCCCCTGCGACGGCTTCATCTGCAAAACGGATGCGGAGAAAATTGGCATTGCCAGTATGCTGTTGGGGGCCGGGCGGCTTAAAAAAGAGGACCCGATCGACTATGCGGCCGGAATTCGGATGTACAAAAAGCAGGGAGCGGCGGTGCGCCGGGGCGAACGCCTTGCCACCTTTTACGCGGACGACCCCGCACGGTTTGCCGCCGCAGAAGAGACCTTCCTGCAGGGCTTTTCGTTCAGCGACGAGAAGCCGGAGCCATTGAAACTGATCTACGCCCGCGTAACACAGAACGGCGTGGAATGTTTTTAAGCGGGACGCTTAAGCGAACTGCTTAGCGGGCTGCTTTTTAATAGAAAGCGGCGCGGATTTGTTTTGAAAATAACGCCGCCCAAGACTACCGTGCGATTGCTTGGGCGGTGTTGAAACCTGCAAAAACAAAGGCAGACATGGGCCTATATCAATGGCATAAGGCCCAATGCCTGCCTGGTGCGGATTAAGCAGCAGCCGGCTGCTTGGCTGTGTTATGAGTGAGAGCCTTCCGGGCGGGAAGAGCCCTCGCTGCGCTTGCGGAAGTTTTTCAGGTTTTCCCGAAAAAGGCAGCCCTGTGCGTTTTCGTAAAGGGCAGGGAAATACGCGGATTCATTCAGCACGATGTGAGAAGGCGTTTGGCTGTGTGTCGGGCGAGAGGGCTGGCTGGAAAGGCTCTCTTCCGGGGAGGAATCCGTCTGCTGTTCGCTGTGGGGCTGCGGCCAGAAAAGGCCATCGGTGCTGTCGGTGTGGTTTCCATAATGATTGGTGTAGTCCTTCATGAGGCAATCTCCTTTGTGCGAAAAATCCGTGTGAAAATTTGTGTTTCAGATACGGCAAGAAGCCGGAATTGAAAAGCCAAAATAGAGGCCAGGCCGAAAATCGAACGTGCCTTTGTTCAGGCAGAACCTAGCATTTGCAGAAAGAGCCGGATTTATTCTCCCAATCGTGCGAAGAGCCTTGGCACAAAGCGGCCCGGCACTTAAAAAATCAAAAAAGTTCCTGCAAACAAGAAAAAAGCCTTGCAAATGGCAAATGCATATGGTATAGTATTAAAGCCGCATGGTGTGGGCTGCTGAAGTGACGGCTACGTTGCCGCCCGCCTTACGACCAGCGAGTCTGATTGAAAGAGAGAAAAACTATGTACGCGATTATCGTTACCGGTGGCAAGCAGTACAAGGTCCAGCAGGGCGATGTGCTGTTCGTGGAGAAGCTGGAGGCCGAGGAAGGCGCCGAAGTGAAGTTCGACACCGTTCTGGCTGTGGGCGAAGAAGGTGCCGTGAAGTTCGGCGCTCCCAGCGTGGAGGGTGCCAGCGTGGCGGCCAAGGTCGTGAAGAACGGCAAGGGCAAGAAGCTGAACATCATCACCTATCGTCCCAAGAAGGGCAGCGCCCGCCGCATGGGCCATCGTCAGCCCTACACCAAGGTGGAAATCACCGCGATCAACGCTTAAGCAATTAGAAACGGAGGTACAACACAATGGCACATAAAAAAGGCGTAGGTTCTACCAAAAACGGCCGCGACTCCGAGTCTAAGCGTCTGGGCGTCAAGCGCGCCGATGGTCAGTTCGTTCTGGCCGGCAACATCCTGGTGCGTCAGCGCGGCACCCATATCCATCCCGGCGAGAACGTGGGCATCGGCAGCGACGATACCCTGTTTGCTCTGGTGGATGGCCGCGTGAGCTTTGAGCGCATGGGCCGTGACCGCAAGAAGGTCAGCATCAAGCAGTAATTGTATTGCATCGAGAGGCCGGGCCCCAGTGGCTCGGCCTTTTCTTGTCAAAGCCGCAGAAATTGTTTTTGCGGCCGGATATAAAATAGAGCCGCTGTGCATAAACGCAGACGGTGCCTCAAAAGGAGGGAATGACCATGGGAAACGGCAGCTTTGTTGATGTAGCAAAGATTTTCATCAAGGCAGGCAAGGGCGGCGATGGTGCCGTGAGCTTCCACCGTGAGAAGTTTGTGGCCGCCGGCGGCCCGGACGGCGGTGACGGCGGCAAGGGCGGCGATGTGCTGTTCCTGGCGGACGATAATCTGTCCACTTTGATGGATTTTAAGTATAAGCGCAAGTATACGGCGGAGCCCGGCGCAAACGGCAGCGGCAAACGCTGCACCGGCAAAAACGGTGAAGATTTGATTATTCGTGTGCCCCGTGGCACCCTTGTGAAAGAGGCCAAAAGCGGCCAGCTGATGGCGGATATTTCCGGGGATAAGCCGGTCGTGGTGGCCAAGGGCGGCCGCGGCGGCTGGGGCAATGTCCATTTCGCCTCGCCGACCCGGCAGATCCCGAAATTCGCAAAGCCGGGCTTCCCCGGGGAAGAGTTTGAGCTTCAGCTGGAGCTGAAACTGATTGCGGATGTGGGCCTGATCGGCTTCCCCAATGTGGGCAAATCGACCCTGATCTCGGTGATCAGCGCAGCAAAGCCCAAGATTGCAAACTATCATTTTACCACCCTGACGCCGGTGCTGGGTGTGGTGCAGGTCGGCCCGGAGGCCAGCTTTGTGGCGGCGGATATTCCCGGCCTGATCGAGGGCGCCAGCGAGGGCATCGGCCTGGGCCATGACTTCCTGCGCCATGTGGAGCGCTGTCGCCTGCTGCTGCATGTGGTGGACGTTTCCGGCTGCGAAGGCCGTGATCCCATCGACGATTTTGAAAAGATCAACGAGGAACTGGTCAATTTCAGCGCCCAGCTGGCAACCCGCCCCCAGATCGTTTTGGGCAACAAGTGCGACATTGCCACGCCGGAACAGGTGGAAGCCTTCAAGCAGTATGTGGAGGCAAAGGGCCTGACCTTCCTGCCTATTTCCGCGGCGACCAAGATGGGCTTGAAGAGCCTGCCCGGCCTGGTGTACGACCGGCTACAGCAGCTGCCGCCGGTGCAGGTGTACGAGGCGAATTATGTGGCCCCCGTCAAGACGGAAGGTCCCCGCAGCTTCGAGATCACCCAGCCGGAGGACGGCGTGTTTGAGATCGACGCCCCCTGGCTGGAGCGCATTCTGGAAGGCAGCGACGTGGAGGACTACGAGAGCCTCCAGTATTTCCAGCGGCAGCTGGGTGACAGCGGCATTCTGGATGAGCTGGTTAAGCGCGGCGTTCAGGAGAACGATACCATCCGGATCGGCGATTTCGAGTTTGACTATGTGTTCTGATCAATGGCACGGCGGACGGCTGTGCGCTGAGCGAGGTTTTCTCAATGGAAAAACAGCAGGTAAACATCCGTGAACAATCCCCTCTGAACCTTGCCTTTGTGGGCGACAGTGTGTTTGAATTGCTGGTGCGCCGCCATTTGGTGGAGTACACCCGGCTTCAGCCCGGCAAGCTGCACAGCGAGGCCATTAAGTACGTCTCGGCCCGGGCGCAGTTCGCGGCCCTGCCCTTGCTGGAGCCGCTGCTGACCGAAGAAGAGGCGGCGGTGCTGCACCGCGGCAAAAATACCAGCAAAGCCTCCGTTGCGAAGCATGCATCACCGGAGGAATACCGGGCCTCCACCGGCATGGAGGCGCTGTTCGGCTGGCTGTGCCTGCAGGGGCAGGAAGAGCGCATTCAGGAGCTGTTTGAGGTGATCTGGCAGCAGTTTGACCCGAACGCGCATAAGTAACACACAAAGGGCTGAGGCCCGGAAGAATCCGGACCTCAGCCCTTTGCTGCATAAGCGGCACTTATTTGCTGTTTTTGGCACTGCCGGTGGTTTTGCTGCTGGCTTTGCCAGTGGTGCGGTTCTCACCGGAGTTCGTGCTGTTCTTGCCAGTGGTGTTGGTAGAATTGGCGGAATTGGTGCTGCTTTTTGAAGTGCGGTTGTCCATCGTCCAATGCTCCTTTCCTTATCCGGGGCGATCCGGCGCGGCCTTTTGATTGGAAGCTCTGCGCGGCCCCGCAACCATAGTCTTTTCCAACTGCAATGGCTTTTATACAAAATCGGGAGAGGTTTCTATGCCGAAAGAATTTTTTGAACAACGAGAGCGCGCGCTTTTAGGAGAGCGCTATGAGACGCTGTACTCAGCCCCCAGCAAAACGGCGGCCCGCGGCGTGACGGTGAACCTTCTTCGCTGCACGCCGGAATGGTTCGCGGCCCATGCGGGGCTGGCCGTCTCGCCCTCCCCATTTTGCAGCGCGGGTCTTTTGATCGAGGACCCGGCGGTGAAGCTGGGGCGGCACCCCTATCACCATGCGGGGGCCTTTTATTCGCAGGAACCCTCGGCCAGCGCCCCGGCGGCCATGCTGGATGTACAGCCGGGCATGAAGGTGCTGGACCTGTGTGCAGCCCCGGGCGGAAAGAGCAGCCAGCTGGCGGCGGCCCTGGGCGGCAAGGGGCTTCTGGTGAGCAATGAATACGACGGTGGCCGCGCGGTGATTCTGCGCCAAAACCTGGAGCGCATGGGTATTGCCAATGCGGTGGTGCTGAACGAAACGCCTGCCCGCATTGCGGCGACCCTGCCCGGCTTTTTTGACCGGATTCTGGTGGATGCCCCCTGCAGCGGCGAAGGAATGTTCCGCAAGGAGCCGCAGGCCCTTGCCCAGCATGGGCCGGGGCTGGTCGCGCAGTGTGCGGCGCTGGGAAGCGAAATTCTGGATGCGGCCGCGTCCTGCCTTGCAACGGGCGGCGTGCTGGTGTATTCCACCTGCACCTTTGCACCGGAGGAAGATGAGGGGCAGATGGGCGCATTTCTGGCCCGGCACCCGGAATTTGAGCTGCTGCCCTGGCCGGATGGCTTCGGCAGCCCCGGGGAAACCAACCGGTGCGGCGAACATCCCTTTGCGACCGAAAAGACCCGCCGCATCTGGCCCTGCCAGGGTGGGGAAGGCCACTTTATGGCAAAACTTCGGAAAGTCGCGCCGGCAGAAACAAAAAAAACGGCCCGCCTAAAGACCGCAAAGGCGGCAAAACCCAATGCGGCATGGCAGGCATTTGCCGGGGAATACTTTCCCCAGCTGGCAGGGCTGCCTGCCATGCAGCTGGAGGATATGGTTCTGCTGATGCCCGAGGAAATGCCGGCGCTGAAGCTTCATGTGCTTCGGGCTGGAGTGCTGGCCGGAACCGTGCAGAAGAACCGGTTCGTTCCGGCCCATCATCTTTTCACGGCCTTTGGCGCGGGCTGTACCAACCGGGAAGAGCTGACGCTGGAGGATGACCGCACCCAGGCGTGGCTGCGGGGAGAAGAAATTGAGGCGCACACGGCCCAGAACGGCTGGTGCTGCGTTACCGTGGACGGAATGCCCCTGAGCGGCGGCAAGGTGAGCGGCGGCAAGGTGAAAAACCACCTGCCGAAGGCCCTGCGGAATTTGGGCTGAACGGAAAATGGATGAAAAAAGGCCTGGAAGGAACGTCCAGCGCGGCGGCGCGCGATTCCCTCCAGGCTTTTTTGCTGCTCATATCGACATCCAGGCGGAATTGTGTTAGAATAATGGCAGTTGTGTATGGAGGTCACCATATGGATTATCGCGTCATTGATTTGCGCACGGTGGAAACCGCAGGGGAAGGCTACCTTACGTTTTTTGAGGGAGAACACGATCTTCCGTTTCCCATCCGACGCATTTATTACATTCACGGCACTGCCCGGGGCGTGCAGCGCGGCGGCCATGCCCACCGCGCCCTTCGGCAGATGCTGTTCTGTCCCTATGGGTCGATCCTCATCAAATTGGACGATGGCCGTGAAAAGGCGGAGGTCCTGCTGGATCGCCCGGAAAAGGGCTTGATTTTGGGCAGCGGCCTTTGGCGGGAAATGCTGTGGAACCAGACGGATTCCGTTTTGTGCGTGGCGGCCAGTGAATATTACGATGAAGCCGATTACATCCGGAATTACGAGGACTTTCTTGCGTATGTGAAGTAAGGGGAGGCGAACGAATGAAACCGATGAACATTCCTTTTGTTTCATTTCTGCCTATGGAACATGAACTGAACGCGGAACTTCGCGCCGCATTTGAGCGGGTGTATCGCCGCAGTTTTTACATCGCAGGCCTGGAAGACAGCGCCTTTGAAGAAGCCTTTGCGGCCTATTGCGGGGCAAACTACTGCGTGGGCTGCGGCAACGGGCTGGATGCATTGCTTCTGATCCTGAAAGCCTATGGAATCGGCGAGGGCGATGAGGTCATTGTGCCCTCGAACACCTACATTGCTACGGCGCTGGCGGTTTCCTATGCAGGCGCGGTGCCGGTGCTGGTGGAACCGCGGCGGGAGACCTTCAATCTGGACCCTGCCGGGGCCGAGGCGGCCATTACGCCCCGCACCAAAGCCATCATTGCGGTGCACCTGTATGGGCAGACGGCGGAGATGACGGAACTGCGCGAAATTTGTGACCGGCACGGGCTGAAACTGATCGAGGATGCAGCCCAGGCCCATGGGGCCCGCTGGAACGGCGTGCGGGCCGGTGCGCTGGGCGATGCGGCCGGGTTCAGCTTCTACCCCGGCAAAAACCTGGGTGCGCTGGGCGATGCAGGCTGTGTGGTGACCAACGACAAGGAGCTGGCCGAAAAGGTCCGCGCTCTAGGCAATTATGGGTCCGACTACAAGTACCACCACATTTATAAGGGGCACAATTCCCGGCTGGACGAGCTGCAGGCCGCGTTTTTGGCGGCAAAGCTGCCCCATCTGGACAAGATGAACGCCGAGCGCCGCCGCATTGCCGGCCGCTATCTGGCGGAAATTCACCACCCGGAGGTAGCGCTGCCGATGGTGCTGCCCCAGTGCGAACCGGTGTGGCACATTTTTTCCATCCGCACACCCCGGCGGGATGCGCTGGAAGCCTGGCTGACCAGCCAGGGGATTGGAACCGGAAAGCATTACCCGATTCCCATCCATCGGCAGAAGGCCTATCAGGATCTGAATTTGGGAGCGGGGGCATTCCCCATTGCAGAAGAGATCAGTGCAACACAATTGAGTCTGCCCATGTTTTACGGCATGACGGAGGAACAGATCACGGCAGTTGTCGCAGCCATCAACAGCGAAAACTGGTGAGGTCGTTCGGGAAAGGAGAAGAATTTCTTATGGGAAAGTTCATTTTTACACCGACGGCGATTCCGGAAGTGCAGGTTGTTGAACCCACCGTGTTTGGGGATGACCGCGGCTATTTTATGGAAACGTATCAGAAGGACGAGTTTGCGGCGGCCGGCATTGACCATGAGTTCGTGCAGGACAACCAGTCGCGCTCGACCCGCGGTGTTCTGCGCGGCGTGCATTTCCAGAAGGAGCACACCCAGGGCAAACTGGTCCGTGTGACCATGGGCGAAGTATACGATGTGGCGGTGGACTGCCGCCCGCACAGCGCCACGTTCGGCAAATGGGTCGGCGTGACCCTCAGCGCCGAAAACAAGAAGATGCTGTACATCCCGGAGGGATTTGCGCATGGCTTCCTGGTGCTGAGCGACGTTGCGGAGTTCTGCTACAAGTGCACCGATGTGTACTGCCCCACGGCGGAAGGCGGCATTCCGTACAATGACCCCACCGTGAACATTCAGTGGCCCGACTGCGGCTGTGACTACCTGCTGAGCGCAAAGGATCGGAAGCACGAGCCGTTTGCCGAGCAGAGTTTCGATTATTTTGAAAGGTGGTAAGCCCTTGGCCTCCCTGAAACAATCTTGGAAGGATTTTTGGCGCTATCGCTACCTCCTTCAAAACCTGATCACCCGTGATTTTAAGCTGAAATACCGCCGCAGTGTGCTGGGTGTTGCATGGAGCGTGCTGAACCCGCTGCTGATGTGCCTGGTGATGTATGCCATTTTCACCAGCATTTTTGCGGGAATGCGCGGCCAGAACATCGACAACTTTGCGGTGTTTCTGCTGGTTGGCCAGTTGCTGTTCAATTTCTTCCGCGAATCCACCACGATGGCCATGGAAAGCGTGCTGAAAAACGCGCCGCTGCTGCGCAAGGTTTACATTCCAAAGTACATCTTCCCGCTGGAGAAGGTCTGCTTTGGCCTTGTGAACTGCCTGTTCAGCTTTGTGGCGCTGGTGCTGGTGATGCTGATCACCCACACGCCGCTTCACCTGAGCTTTATTTTGTGCGTGTATCCGCTGGCCACGCTGTTCTTCTTCTGCCTGGGAATCGGGTTGTTTTTGTCGGCAACCTATGTGTTTTTTCGGGACGTGATGCATATGTGGGAAGTGTTCTGCACGGCCCTGACCTACGCCAGCGCGATTTTCTATGACCCGGAGCAGATGACGGGAATCGTGTATCACCTCATCCACCTGAACCCGCTGTACTGGTATATTACGGCGTTCCGCAGTTGCGTGCTGTGGGGGCAGGGGTTGACCGGGCTGATGGTTCTTGTGTGCGGCGGCTGCGCCGTGTTCAGCATGGCAGTCGGTGTTTTCTTCTTCAAGCGCAACCAGGACCGCTTCGTGCTGTATATGTAAGGAGGGCTGACCATGTCGATTATTGAGATTGATAACGTCTCGATGCGGTTCAACCTTTCCAAGGAGCGGCACGAGAGCTTTAAAGAGTATTTTCTGGCGTTGGCCAAAGGCCACTTGCAGTTTGACGAGTTTTATGCACTGAAAAACGTCAATCTTCGGGTGGAGCCCGGCGACTTTTACGGCCTGATCGGCTTGAACGGTTCCGGCAAATCCACCCTATTGAAGGTGATTTCCGGCGTGTACAAGCCGACCACCGGCACGGTCAAGGTCAACGGCACCATTGCGCCGCTGATCGAGCTGGGCGCCGGCTTTGATATGGACCTGACAGCCCGCGAGAACATTTATCTGAATGGTACAGTGCTCGGTTTTACGCCGAAGTACATTGATTCCAAGTTCGACGAGATCGTGGAATTTAGTGAACTGCGGGACTTTTTAGACGTACCGCTGAAGAATTATTCCAGCGGCATGGTGGCGCGCATTGCCTTTGCCATTGCCACCATCACCAAGCCGGACATTCTGATCGCCGATGAGATTCTGTCGGTGGGCGATTTCCTGTTCCAGCAAAAATGCGAGGAACGGATGCAGCACCTGATGAGCGGCGGAACCACCGTGATTCTGGTCTCCCATTCCATTGAGCAGATCGAGCGTATGTGCAACAAGGTCGCCTGGCTGGAGCATGGGCAGATCAAGATGGATGGAGACACGGAAACTGTGTGCGCCGCCTACAAAAAAACCACGAAATAATGCTGAACGCCGCCGGGCGTGGGCCGGGGAGGCTCCACACCCTCTAGCGGCGTTTTTCATTTTGAAAGTGAGGACAAACCGATTATGGGAAGCAAACCCTATAAAGCGGAGGACCATCTGCCTGCCGATGTAGCCCGCGCAGACAGTGTGAGCGGCATGGCCAAACGCCTGGCAAGCCCGCGCCATTTGGCAGACCTGGCAGGGCGCGGCGTGCGGTGCGTTCGGGAAGAAGGCTTCGAGCAGCTCTGGCGCGAGGTGGAGTTCCGCGTGGGGCTGGCCATACACAAAGACCGCTGGCAGCACCGGGCCGACCAGCCCACCCGCCGCCAGTTAAAGGCACAGCGCGCCAACCCGCTTCCGGGCAGCCTGGTGGTCAGCGTGGTGGTGCCGCTGTACAACACACCGCAGAAGTTCCTGCGCCAGATGATCGAGAGCGTACAGGCCCAGACCTACCCCCAGTGGCAGCTGGTTCTGGTGGATGCCTCGGACGAGGCCCATTCGGATGTGGGCAAAATGGCCCGAAGCTATGCCGCCAAAGAGCCGCGCATCCTCTACCATAAGCAGAAAAACCAGGGCATTGCCGGAAACACCACCGCCGGATTCAAGCTGGCCACGGGCGGCGCACTGGCGCTGCTGGACCATGACGATGTGCTGTACCCCAATGCGCTGTACGAAGTGGTGCAGTGTATGCAGAAAACCGGGGCAGACTTTGTGTACACCGACGAGATTATTCTCTCGGGCAACCTAAAGGAATTGGGCGGATACCACTTCAAGCCGGATTATGCGCCGGATTACCTGCGCAGCTGCAACTATATCACCCACCTGATGGTGTTTACCCGGGAACTGCTGGAGAAGGCCGGCGCGGAGGAGCGCAGTGAATTTGACGGCGCGCAGGATTATGACCTGACGCTGCGGCTGACCGAAAAAGCCTCCTGCATCCGCCACATTCCCAAGGTGATGTATATCTGGCGCGGCCATGCGGCCAGCACCGCGCAGGATATGGAGGCCAAGCCTTATGCGGTGCAGGCAGGTGTGCGTGCCATTGAAGCGCATTTTAAGCGCATGGGGCTTGCAGGTTCGGCGGAGGCCATTCCCGGCGCGCCGGGCGCATACCGGCTGCACTATGAGCTGACTGGCCGGCCGCTCATCAGCGTGGTGATTCCCAACAAGGATCACCGGGAGGATCTGGAGCGGTGCCTGGCTTCGCTTTATCAGAAGGCCGGGTACGACCGCTTTGAGGTCATTGTGGTGGAGAACAATTCCACCGACCCGGAAACCTTTGCCTATTACAGGCAGGCCGCGGAGAAGTATGAGAACCTGAAGGTGGTAACCTATCAGGGCAGCTTCAACTTTGCGGCGGTGTGCAATCTGGGCGTAAAAGAAAGCAGCGGCAAACAGATCCTTCTGCTGAACAACGACATTGAGGTCATCACAGACGGCTTTTTGAAGGAGATGCTCAGTTACAGCCAGCGGCCGGATGTGGGCTGCGTGGGCGCGAAACTGTTCTTCCCGGACGGCACCATCCAGCATGGCGGCGTGATTATGGGCATCAATGGAACCGCCGGGCACAGCCACAAAAGCCACCCGGGCGATGCGGTGGGAGATTTGTACCGCCTGGTGACCACGCAGGACTATATGGCGGTGACGGGTGCCTGCCTGATGGTAAAGCGGGAATTGTACAATGCATGCGGCGGCCTGGATGCAGAGAACTTTGCTGTGGCCTACAATGACATTGACCTGTGCCTGAAGCTGTGGCAGAAGGGGCTTTTGAATGTGTTTACGCCTGCGGCACAGTGCATTCATTATGAAAGCAAGAGCCGCGGCCTGGATGAGACCGGCCCGAATGCGGTGCGCTACAACCGAGAGAAGAAAAACTTCATTAAGAAGTACCACACGCTGATCGATACGCCGGACCCGTATTACAATCCGCACTTCAATACAAAATTTGAAAACTTTGGGCTGAAATAAGCCGCAAAAAGGGAGCACTATGAATCGGAAGGTGAAACGGCTGAAAGAATTGGCCGGTTATGCAGTTACACTGACCAAAGAAGAAGGCCCGGCCGTAATGGTGAAACGCGGGGCCGGGTTTGTGCGCCGCCGCTTTTTTGGCAAAAAGGCCCGTTATCTGCCGAAAAAGCAGGTGCTGGAGGCACAGCGGCGCAAGGATACGTCGGACTTCCCGGTGATCAGCATTCTGGTTCCGGTCTACAACACCCCCATGAAGTACATGCGGGAGCTGGTGGAAAGCGTGCAGGCGCAGACCTGCCCCCGCTGGCAGCTGTGCATTGCGGATGCATCGGACAAGGACCATCGGGAAGTGGGCGAGTACCTTGAGCGCCTGAGCCGGGAAGATGGGCGGATCCGCTATGCAAAAGTGGAGAACAAGGGCATTGCCGCGAACACCAATGCAGCGGAGGAACTGGCCGAAGGGGAATATCTGGCGCTGGCGGACCACGACGACCTGCTGGCCCCGCACGCGATTTATGAGATGGGAAAGGCCATCTTGGAGACCAAGGCGGCGTTCCTGTACAGCGATGAGGCACTGTTTGAAACCAGTATGCAGCGCCCGAAGGTGGGGCATTTCAAACCGGATTATGCCCCGGATTATCTGCTTTGCTGCAACTACATCTGCCATCTGGCCTGCTTTTCCCGCGAAGTATACGAGCAGATCGGCGGCGAGCGGCCGGAGTGCGACGGCAGCCAGGACCATGACCTGTTCCTGCGCCTGATCGAAGTGGTGGGGGAGCATGCCGTTTACCATGTGCCCAAGGTGCTTTATTACTGGCGGGTGTATGCTGCCTCCACCAGCGGAGGCGTGGAGGCCAAGCCTTATGTGGCCGCGGCCGCCAAGAAGGCCATTGCGGACCATCTGGCTCGCACCGGCCAGAAAGGGCAGGTTGTGGATGGGCTGTTCCCCAGCACCTATCGGGTGATCTGGGAGCTGGAAGCGCAGCCTCTGGTGAGCATCCTGATCCCAAATAAGGATCATGTGGAGGATCTGGAAAAGTGCCTTCGCTCGGTTTATGAGAAAACAGAATACCGGAACTTTGAAGTGATCGTGATCGAGAACAATTCGACCGATCCGGCAACGTTTACCTACTACGAAGAACTGCAAAAGAATCCGGAGCGGCCCCGCTGCAAAGTGGTGGAATACAAGAGCGCAAAGGGGTTCAATTTCAGCGCGCTGAACAACTTCGGCCGCCGGGCAGCCAAGGGCGAATATCTGCTGCTGCTGAACAACGACGTGGAAGTGATTTCTCCGGAGTGGCTGACCGAGCTGGTGCGGCAGGCGTCCCGGACCGGTGCTGCAATCTGCGGGGCAATGCTGTATTACCCCGATGATACCATTCAGCACGCCGGTATTATTACCGGTCTGGGCGGCTTTGCCGGGCACAGCCACAAATACCACAAGCGAGGCAAAAGCGGATATATGTTCCGGTTGGCCACGGTTCAGGATTTTTCGGCGGTGACGGCGGCCTGCCTGCTGGTGCGTGCCGCGGTGTACGACGATGTGGATGGTCTGGACGAAAACTATGCCGTTGCCTTTAATGATGTGGATTTCTGCCTTCGTGTGCGGGATGCGGGCTGGCGAATTATCTGGTCGCCCTATGCAGAGCTGTATCACTATGAAAGCAAGAGCCGCGGAATGGATGAAAAAGACAAAGCCAAAAAGGCCCGGTTTACCACGGAGCAGCAGCGGCTGGAAGAGCGCTTCACCCGGTATGGCCTGACGCATGACCCCTATTACAACCCCAGCCTGACGCTGGATCGGGAGGACTTTTCGGAGAGCGACGACCTGCGCAATTTGCAGGAAGAGACGGTGTGACGGAAAATCGTTTATTGAGCTGAGAATGAGAAAAAGCTCACATTTGCGATGCTTCTTTGCAGGTGTATAGAGACAATAAAAGAGAAGCCCACGTGTAAAGCAGGTTCGCTTTACACATGGGCTTCTCTTTTTAATTGCAATCTCAAAAGAAAACGATCGCTTATAAATTCATTCATAAGAGATCGCTATTTCGTTTATTTTACTTGAGTTGCTTGAGAAAAATAAGAGCTGCGCTTTTCCAGATAGCACTGGGCGCACAAGCTCTCGTAGCTTACGTTTTCAGTTTGGTCAATGGCAACCTGACTGCCCTCGAACACAAATTTCCCGTTCACCTTGCGCGCATTGCAGCAGGCCTTTCGGCCGCAGGCGCAAATGGTTTTCATCTCCTCAATGGAGTGGGCCAGCTCCAGCAGACGCGTGGCACCGGCGAACCCATGCAGGAGAAAATCTGTGCGCAGCCCATAACAAATGACCGGAATGTCCAGTTCCACGGCCACAAAGAAGAGCTGCTCCACCTGGGCTGGTGTGAAGAACTGGCTTTCATCACACAGAACGCAGGAGAGGGGAGAAGCGGACGTGCTGCTTTGACGAACGATTTCCAGCACATCCATTTCCGGGGAAATACAGAAATCCACCGGCCGGGTCACGCCCAAACGGGAAACCAGAAGCGACCCGCCCTTGGTGTCAAGGCTTGGCTTCAGAACCAAAACCCGCATCCCGCGTTCTTCGTAATTGTGTGCGACCTGCATCAATGCGGTGCTTTTGCCACTGTTCATTGCGCCATAGCGAAAATACAGCTTTGCCATAACCAGACCCTTTCTGCCGGAGAACACCGGCACCAGGGCCGCCCGGCTTATTCGTTGCGCATTCGATAACCCAAACTCATCAGGCTGTCGCCCAGATGAACGTTCTCCACAATGATGTCGGAGTAATCCACCGAGAGGTCATAATGGCTGAAGTTCCAGAAGCCCTTGATGCCCAGCGACACCAATGTGCTGGAAAGTTCTGCCGCGCTTTCCCGGGGAATGCACAAAACCGCCACCTGAGGATGATTGGCATTGCAGAACTCGGCCAGATCACGGATGTGACGCACGGGCACCCCGTTCATTTCAGTGCCGACCACATCTTCCCGCACATCAAAGGCGGCCAGAAGGCGATACCCGTTTACATCGCGGGTCAAAAAGCTGGAAACGGCGTTGCCCAGGCGGCCGACGCCCAGCAGAATGGTGGAAAGCTTTTCTCCGTTGTCGCCAAAAAGCAGCTTGGAAACCTCCGACTGAAGCGTATCGACTTTATAGCCGATGCCCTGCTGCCCAAACCCACCGAAGCAGTTGAAATCCTGCCGGACCTGGGAGGCTGTTGTGCCCATAATACGTGCAAGCTCGCTGGAAGAAACTTTCTCGATACCATTTCGCTGCATGGTAGTCAAATAGCGATAGTATTTCGGCAGCCGCTTGATTACCGGCAGGGATGCCTTGTTTTGTGTTGCCATAGGAACTTTACCTCAATTTTAACGGAGAACAATGGACAAGGCCCGGCAGCGTTCTTATACGTTGGGCACGCCGGGCCGATGGTAAAAAACCAGAAAAGAAGACGCAAATTGTCTATCTTTTAGTATAAGCATTTCGTGGTATTTGTCAAATAAAAATCAAAGTCGGGCCGGGATGTTTACCGTGCGGTTTGCCGGGCAATACTGAGAAAAATCAACGGCAAAGGGGAGAAATGCTTATGGCACAGCGCAAGCGCACGGGAACGCCGGAGGAGGCACAGGTAGAACAGCAAAAACTGGAGAAAGAATATCTCATCGATACCGGAACGGTACTGCGCACACACGGAGCCCATGTGATTCACTGCATGACGGTGATCGGTTCGGTAGAAGGGCACGTGGAGGCGCCGCAAGGCCAAAAAACGACCAAGTATGAGCACGTGATTCCACAGCTGGTGGACATTGAAGAGGACCCGCTTGTGGAAGGGCTTTTGGTGATTCTGAACACGGTGGGCGGGGATGTGGAGGCCGGCCTGGCGCTGGCCGAGCTGATCAGCGGCGTGACCAAGCCCAGCGCGGCGCTGGTTCTGGGGGGTGGCCATTCCATCGGGATTCCTCTGGCCGTCAGTGCCGAGCGCAGCTTCATTGTGCCCACCGCCACCATGACCATTCACCCGGTGCGCCATTCCGGCCTGGTGCTTGGGGTGCCGCAGACCATGCGCTATTTTGAACAGATGCAGGATCGGATCACCGGGTTTGTGGTGCGGCATTCCCACATCAGCGAAGAGCGGTTTACTCAGCTGATGATGCGCACGGGAGAGCTGGTTATGGATGTGGGAACCGTGCTGGACGGGCAGCAGGCGGTGGAGGAAGGGCTGATCGATCAGCTGGGAAGCGTCGGCGAGGCGCTGCACTATCTGTACCAGCGGATTGACGGAGAGCTTCCCGGGCCGAACGAGCAGAAAGCACCGCACAAACGGAACCAGTAAAAGGCTCCCCTCTGCTTTGAGGCAGAGGGGAGCCTTTTGATGCAGCGGCCGAGAAAGCCGCGGAGAACATTGAAAGAAAAACGACTCTTATCAGATGGCAGAAACTGCCCGCAGAAGCACCGACAGAGTTACTGCTTGCCGGTTTCGTTCTGCTGTGCCTTCATCAAATCGCGAATTTCAGCCAGAAGCTGCTCGGTGGTAGGCCCTTTGGGGGCTTCTTCCTTTTTAGCTTCCTCTTCCTTGCGCAGATGAGAGAGCTTGTTGATGGCTTTCACCATGACAAACACCGCAAAGGCAATGATGATGAAGGAGAGAATGCTCTGCAAAAAATTTCCGTAGGCCAATTTGGCGGCGTCTTCCCCCTGACCCAGAGTGATGAAGAGGCCGGCCAGGTTGATGCCGCGGGTCAGCAGAGAGAGCAGGGGAGTGATGATGTCTGCAACCAAACTGTTCACGATAGCAGTGAACGCACTGCCGATGACAACGCCGACGGCCATGTCCAGTACATTGCCGCGCATGGCAAAGGCTTTGAACTCTTCCAGAAATTTTTTCATGACAAGTGCATCTCCTGTTTCGATTTACTTCAGCAGGGCAGCCACTTTCTGCGCTGCATTGTCCAGATAATCGCCGGCAAAGGTTTCGATCAGGCCCTCGTCCGCGTTCTTGGCAAGCGCCGGGTCGATGGGCATCTTGGCCAGAACCGGCAGGCTGTATTTTTCGGCGATCTCATCCACGTGGCTGTCGCCGAACACCTGAATGTGACGGCCGCAGTCGGGGCAGAGCACATAGCTCATGTTTTCCACCACGCCCAGGATGGGCACGTTCATCATTTGGGCCATTTTAACGGCCTTGGCAACGATCATGCTCACCAGCTCCTGCGGGCTGGTCACCACCAGAATGCCGTCCACAGGCAGGGTCTGGAACACCGTCAGAGGCACATCGCCGGTTCCCGGAGGCATGTCCACAAACAGGAAGTCCACATCCTCCCAGATCACGTCCTGCCAGAACTGCTTTACAGCGCCCGCAATGACGGGGCCGCGCCAGACAACGGGGTCGTCCTCGTTCTCCAGCAGCAGGTTGATGCTCATAATGTCGATGCCGGTGCGGCTCTTGATGGGCCAGATGCCCTTGTCATCGCCCACTGCCCGTGCGTGAATGCCGAACAGCTTGGGAATAGAGGGGCCGGTGATGTCCGCGTCCAGCACGCCGCACTTATAGCCCAGGCGGCGCATGGTGACCGCCATCATGGCGCTGGTCATGCTTTTGCCGACGCCGCCCTTGCCGCTGACCACGCCGATGACCTTTTTGATGTGGCTCAGTTTATGAGGGGCTTCATGTAGATCCTGCGGCTTCCCGCGGCTGGCACAATTCTGGCCGCAGGTGCTGCAATCATGGGTGCATTCACTCATTGAAAATCTCTCCTTTTTCACTGGTAAAACCAGATGTATGTTTTATGCGGCGCGCATAACCGCGATGCCCGTCGGGCGGAGGGCCGCACCGTGCGTTTCGCCAGATTACGGGGAAAGCAAACGGACGGCTCCACTGCCAACGGAACGTATTAACTATACCACAAACCGTGCAAGGATACAAATAGTTCGGCGTTTTATGCGCATTGGGCGGACATATGCAAAAACAACGCCGCGTAAAATACAACAATAGCCTGACGAGCAGCCGGAAAAGGAGGGCGTGCCATGAGCAGCTATCTGGGAAATGCGGTCATCCTGACAGGTTCCGGCCTGCTGCTGCGCGCGGCCGGAATGGGCCTACGGGTGTACATGGCCGGGCTGCTGGGAAGCGAAGGCATGGGGCTGTACCAACTGATTTTTACGATGTATGGGCTTTCCATTGCGCTGGCCACCTCCGGTGTTTCGGTGGCCGCCGCCCGGCTGACCGCCGAGCAGATCAGCGGCCCCCATGTGTCCACCGTGCCGGCAGCGATGGCGCGGGTGCTTTTGGCGGCGGGCGGCCTGGGAATGACGGCCTGCGGCTTGCAGCTTGCCCTGGCAAAGCCTGCGGCCCGGTGGTGGCTGGGCGATGAGCGGGCTGCGCTGCCGCTGTTGATTTTGGCGGGAAGCCTGCCGTTCATGGCCCTTGGGGCGGCCATGCGGGGCTACTTTCTGGCAAGGCGGCGGGTCAGCCCCAACGTACAGGCACAGCTGTTGGAACAGACGGTGCGGATCGCTTTGATTGCCCGGTTTCTTCCGGCGGCAGCCGGGCAGGGGCTGGCACAGGGCTGCGCCGCCGTTGTGCTGGGAAATCTGGTCAGCGAAGTGGTCTCCTGCCTGTGCATGGCCTTCTTTTACCGGCGCGATGTGCGCCGCCAATTCGGCCCAGGGCCGTACCCGCACCCGGAGAAAATCGGACGCCGGTTGTGGCGCATTCTGGCCCCGCTGGAGGCCAGCCGCTGCCTGACCAGCAGCCTTTCGGCGGCGGAAAATGTTCTGGTGCCCCTTTGCCTGACGATTTCCATGGGGCAGCGGCACCGGGCGCTGGCTGCCTATGGGGCACTGAAGGGGATGGCGCTTCCGGTGATGTTCTTCCCGTTTTCGTTCCTGAACACCCTTTCTACGCTGCTGATGCCGGAGGTTACCCGCGCGTACATCCGCCGCGACGGTGAGCAGCTGAATCGTCTGTTGGACCGGATGATGCAGTTGACCGGCACCGTCGCGGTGTTGGCAGGTGGCCTGTTCACACAGTACGCACAGCCATTGGCCCAGCTTCTTTACCACGACGAAGAGGTTGGGCTGTACATTCGCATTTTGGGGCCGGTGATGCCATTTTTGTACCTGGAAAGCATGGTGGACGGGGTTTTGAAAGGAATGGATGAGCAGATCTCTACCTTTAAATATTCCACCTGGGATTCTGTTCTGCGCATTGCCGCCATTATGATTTTGTTGCCCCGTTTTGGGATGATGGGCTTTTTGTTTGTGATGATTTGCTCCAACCTGTTCACCTGTGGGCTGAATGTTCGCTGTATGCAGCGAACGGCGCAGCTGCACCCACACTGGTGCCGCTGGCTTCTGGCCCCGGTGGGGGCGTTTGCGCTCAGCGCCTGGGCAGTTCAGTGCGCAATGGCCCGGGCTGCACTGGATGGGGCCAAATGGCAGCTTGCGGTGGGGTGCACCGCAACGGCGGGGGTATACCTGCTGCTTTTGCTGCCGCTGGGGCTTCACCGGTTGGCAGTGCAGCTGTTCTGCGGCAGAAAACGCGGGCAGCCCGAAGCAAGCTGCCCCTGAATTTTGAAATTTATGAAGGGCATTCGTTGAATTTGCTTGCCCAGAGCAAAACAATTTGCTATAATAGCAACGTACAGCATCTGATAAGGGTTCAAAATTGTCGGAAGAAGTGGTTAAATGGAGCAAGGAAAAAAGGAACGACGAATTCTGTGGATTTTAGGCTTGCTGCTGCTTTTGCTTCTGACGGTGGTGGCTGGCCTTTGGCTGGGAGGCCGCCAGGGGATGAAAAAGAATCTGGCGGCAGAGTTTCCCGCGGAAGAAGCCGGGGCCGATCTGCCGGCGCAGGAAGAATACATTACGTATGAGGGAAAGCGCTATCGCTACAATGACAATTTGATCACGGCGCTTTTCATGGGCATTGACCAGAGCATTCCGGAAGAGGGCAGCACGGAATGGGGGCAGTCCGGCCGGGCGGACTGCATTTTTCTGGCGGCTTTTGACCAGCAAAGCGGCCGGGTCGATCTCATTGCCATTTCGCGCGATACGATGACTCCCATTGAGGCCTACGATGCAGATGGCACCTACCTTGGTACGGTGAACGATCATTTGTCGCTGGGGTATCTGTACGGCGATGGCGGAAAAGCCAGCTGCGAGATGATGGTGCGCAACGTATCCCGGCTGTTTTACGGGCTGCCCATCAACCTGTATGCAGCGGTTGATCTGGATGCCGTTCCGCTGCTGAACGATGCGGTGGGCGGCGTAACGGTGACAACGCTGGATGAGGACCTGAACCAGTACGACCCCACCCGGGTCTGGAAAACGGGCGAGCAGGTTCACCTTGTGGGCGAAATGGCCCGGACGTATGTGCAGGGGCGCGATACGGGAACGGACGGCAGCAACAACAGCCGCATGGCCCGGCAAAAGCAGTACCTGACCGGGTTTGCCGGGGCATTAAAGCAAACCGTTGCGAAGAACCCGGCCGCGCTGCTGCAGCTGTATCAGACGCTGAATCAATCCATGGTGACCAATGTGGGCGCCTCGCAGGCAGTGTATCTTGCCAGCCAGGCGTTGAAGCTGGACTTCAGCGAGGAGAACATCTACGCAATGCCCGGCGAAAACCGGTACAGCGGAGAGTACGATGAATTTTACGCGGACGATGAGGCCCTCTATCGTCTGATTCTGGATGTGTTTTATACGGAGGTGGAAGCGTGAGCACTGCCAAGAAGCGATGGCTCATCGCAGCGGCTGTTTTTATTGCAATGGCCATTGTATTCGGTGCGGCTTACTTGTTCTCGGAAAAAGCTGCGGAAGGGCAGACACCGGAATACAGCCCTGCACCGACCCCAACAGCGGCCGCGTCGGAGGCGGCGGCACCGGAAGTTCCCATCGATTTTTCTTACTGGCAGGGGCTGAACCCGGATGTATATGGTTGGATCACCATTCCGAACACCCGCATTGATTACCCGATTCTGCATTCGGAGACGGACAACGCCTATTACCTGGAACACAACCTGGATGGCAGCGCCGGGCTGCCCGGATGCATTTACAGCGAAAATTACAATCACACGGATTTTGCGGACCCGGTGACCATTTTGTACGGCCACAACATGAAGGAAACCGCCGCGCAGACGATGTTCCGGGACCTGCACAAATTTGAATCGGCGGAGTTCTTTGAAGCAAACCGGGAGATTCTGATCTATCAGCCCAATCGAATTCTGCACTATAAGGTGTTCTCGGTATACAACAACAGCGATGAACACCTGATGTACACCTTTGATTTCTCGACGGAAGAGGGAATGCAGGCTTTTTTGGAGCAATGCGAAAAGCCGCGGGATATGAACGCAAAGGTGGATGCTGATCAGGAAGTATCCGTCAGCGACAAGCTGCTTGTGCTGTCCACATGCACCAATGTGGACACAGAGCGCCTGCTGGTCGTTGCGGTGCTGGATAAAGTGGAAGAATGAACAATTCAGAAACGGATGGAGGAAGACCACTATGAAAAAATGGGTGACTTTTTTGGCTACGCTGATGATGATGTGCGCGCTGGCGAGCACTTCTTATGCAAAGGACAGTGTGAAGAAGCCGACCGCCACGCCGGCACCGGCCGCCGTTGCAGTTGCACCTAAAACGGGTGTGGCCGACAACACCGCCCTGCTTGCGCTGAGCACCGGCAGTGCCGTGCTGGGCGCTTATGCGCTGCGCAAAGCGGGCAAAGCAGAGTGAGCAGGTTCCATAGAATCAGCAAAATGGCAGTGTGACCTTATTAAAAAGGCCCGCTGCCTTTTTTGTTGCGGCCCATTGGGCGGGCATGGCGGGAATTCTGCATGTTTTGCAGCGCACTTCGCATAAGATAACAACAAAGTCCATGGGAAGGAGGCTGGAAACAATGTGGCAGCAGACCCAGAGCGAAAAGCGGGAGCAGCTGTTTCCGCCCGGAAGTGCATGGAAAAAGGTGCTGACCCCGCCCTCGCGGGAAGCAACGGCAAAAAAGACGGAGGCAAACCATCTGCTGCGCATGCAGGTGGGGCTGTGCGTGTTGCTGGTGGGGGCGGTGCTGCTGCTTCGCCAATTGAACAAGCCTGTGTATGAGGAATTCCGCCGGGAATACGCGGCATTGACCCAACAGGAAGGGGCCGATGAAACCCAGCTGCTTCAGTTTGCGGGCAGCCTGGCGGCCGGAGTGCAGAAGAAGGCGGAAGAATTCTTTCAGGAAAGCACTTCGGAAAGCCAGGCCGAAAACGGTGCCTCCCGTGCTCCGGATTGGGACAGTACCCACCTTGCGGCGATATTTGGAAAAACAAAGGCGGTGCCGGAGGGCAGTAGCCAGGCGGCGCTTCCGGTGGACTTTCATCCCATCGCGCCGTTGACGTGCGTATGGCAGGTCAGTTCTGCGTTCGGGTGGAGAAAAGCGCCTTTTGGGCCGAAAAGAAACAGCGAGTTCCATACGGGTGTGGATTTGGGGGCAGGAGAAGGGGAACTGGTCGTGGCCGCCGCGGATGGAACGGTGACAGAGGCGCGGCGCAGCCAAAGCTATGGCAACTGCGTCAAGCTCTTGCATGGGGATGGTCTGACCACCCGGTACTGCCATATGCAGTACATCTTTGTGCATCCGGGAGAGTTTGTGAAGCAGGGGGACCGGTTGGGCACCGTGGGGCAGACCGGGGCGGCAACCGGCCCGCATCTGCATTTGGAGCTGCAATGGAACGACGTCTGTTACGACCCGCAAAAGAGCTTTTCGCTGGCATGAGCGAGAAAGCGCGGTTCACAGCAAGCACCCCGGCGGCCGCGTTGACGGGCCTGTATCTGGTTTTGCAGGCGGACCATACCGGGTTTGCCAGGTTGGGGCTGTTGGCGGCGCTGTTGCATGAATGGGGGCACATTCTGGTCTACCGTCGGCTGAGCGGGCATTGGCCGCGGCTGCGTTGGTCCGGGCTGGGGGTCGCACTTGCGATCGGGGAAACCGAATTCTGCCCGAGACAGCAATTCCTGCTTGCGGCCGCGGGGCCATGCGCCAATTTCCTGTGGGCAGCCGGGGCGTGGGCCTGGGTGACGCAGATCCGCGCCGGCTATTACCCTGCATTTTTTGCGGCGGCAAATATCTGTGTCGGTGTATTCAACCTGCTGCCGATCGGCCCGTTGGATGGAAATCGGATGCTGTGCAGCGGGAGAAGTGATCGGGGCAGGGGTTGAACCACAAGAGAGGTTGGTATTACGGCGGTAAGAGAAAAGCACTCCAAAACCGCTTTGCTCCGCGGCCAAAGCCAGTGGAAGCAAAGAAGTGTTTGGAGTGCTTTTTAAAGGGTTAAAACCCCGTTATTTCAAGAATTTCGCCAGCTGGCTTTCACCATCCGCCTGGGTCGGAACATTCAGCGCCGCACAGACGGTGGCGGCAATGTTGCCAAAGCCCTGCAGGGTACCAAGGTTGACGCCGGGCTGCACAGCCTGCCCGGTAATCAGCCAGGGAACATATTCACGGGTGTGATCGGTGGTGGCCAGATAGGCCGGGTCACAGCCATGGTCGGCCGTGATCATCAAAAGGTCGTCCGGCTTCAACTGGGCAAGAAAGTCCGGCAGCCAGCGGTCGAATGCCGAGATGGCCGCGGCATACCCGGGAATATCCCGCCGATGCCCATACAGCATATCAAAATCCACCAGATTGATGAAGGCCAAGCCATGGAAATCTTCAGCGGCCAGCGACAGGGTGACGCGCATGCCATCGTCGTTGTTTTTGGTGCGGATGGCGCGGGTGGCGCCGCGCCCGGCGAAAATGTCGTTGATTTTGCCCACGGCGATCATATCCAGCCCGGCGGCGCTGATTTCGTCCAGCATGGTGGCCCGCGGCGGCGTGATGGAAAAATCATGCCGGTTGGAAGTGCGCTTAAAGTTGGCTGCATTGGTGCCCACAAAGGGGCGGGCGATCACGCGGCCTACGCCGTGGTCGCCCTGCAGCATTTCCCGGGCGATCTGGCAGTCGCGATACAATTCCTCCAGCGGCACGACCGCTTCGTGCGCGGCAATTTGAAATACGCTGTCGGCTGAGGTGTAAACGATCAGGCTGCCGGTGCGCAGGTGCTCTTCGCCGTAGTCCTTAATTACTTCGGTGCCGGAATAGGGCTTGTTGCACAAAACGCCGCGCCCCGTCTTTTGGGAGAACTCCCGAATCACCTCATCCGGGAAGCCGTTGGGATAGGTGGGAAGCGCTTTGGGGCTGACCAGCCCGGCAATTTCCCAATGGCCGATGGTCGTGTCTTTGCCGTTGCTGCGCTCCTGCAGGCGAGCAAATGCGCCGGAGGGGGCACTCACCGGCGTGCCGCAGCCAACCCCGTCAATGTTGAACAGCCCCAGTTGGGTCAGATTGGGGGCAGCAAAGGCGGGGCTGCCGGATACAGAGCGCAGGGTATTTACCCCGTGGTCGCCGAATTTGGCGGCATCCGGCTCTTCCCCAATGCCAAAACTGTCCAGAACGATCAAAAACACCCGCTTTGCCATATTGCTTCAGGCTCCTTTCGCAAGCGGCCGCCGCACGGCCGGGCAAGAAGGATCTTGGCCCGGCCAGCTGAACGGGCGGCTTTTTCTGTACTTATTATACCGTATTTTGAGCAAAATTAAAATGTTTCTGTACAATCTGCCGATGGGCAAAATGCACGAAACGACGATGATTGATTTTTTACAGTTCTCCTCAATATTTTATACTTGTCCGGCGGGGGGAAGTGTGTATAATAAATGTGGAATTTCCCGGCGGCAAGCGGTTTGATATAAAACCGGGCGGCCGGTGAGATTTGCCAAGAACAAAAGACGCCCTTTCATAGGCCCGGCGGGAGACCTTCTGCCGCGCCCCGGAAAAAAGGAGAAACCTATGCGGAAAACCAAAATTATCTGCACGCTCGGCCCGTCTACGGACCGGGAAGATATCTTGCGGGATATGATCCTCAGTGGTATGAACGTGGCGCGTTTTAATTTTTCTCACGGAGATTATGCGGAGCATACCCGCCGCCTGGAGATGCTGAAGCGCCTGAGAACAGAATTGAACTGCCCGGTTGCCGCCTTGCTGGACACCAAAGGCCCGGAGGTTCGCCTGGTAAAGTTTGATGGGGGCCGTGCCGTGCTGAAGGATGGCCAGGAATTCATTCTGACCACCCGCGAAGTGCTGGGCGACAGCAACATTGCGCAGGTGACCTACAAAGAGCTTCCCGGCGACCTGCATGAAGGGGACAAGGTCCTTCTGGACGATGGCCTGATCAGCATGCACGTGGAGAGAGTCTCCGGCACTGACATTCACTGCCGGGTGGAGAACGGCGGCGTCATCAAGGATAAAAAGGGCGTCAATGTGCCGAATGTCTCCCTGGGCATTCCGTATATGAGCAGCAAGGACCGGGAGGACATCCTGTTCGGCATCGAGAACGGCTTTGATTTCATTGCGGCCAGCTTTGTGCGCAACGCGCAGGACATTCTGGAGATCCGGCACATTCTGGATGAGAACCACTCCAACATCCGCGTCATTGCCAAGCTGGAAAACCAGGAGGGCGTGGACAATCTGGACGCAATTCTGGCCGTTGCGGACGGCATTATGGTTGCCCGCGGAGATATGGGCGTGGAGATCGACTTTACCGAAATCCCGGCCATCCAGAAGAATATCATTTATCACAGCTTTTCCACCGGTAAGCCGGTGATCACCGCCACCCAGATGCTGGAAAGCATGCAGAACAACCCCCGCCCGACCCGTGCGGAGATCACCGACGTGGCCAACGCGGTGTACGACGGCACCAGCGCGGTGATGCTTTCCGGCGAGACGGCGGCCGGAAAATACCCGGTGGAGGCTGTGCGCACGATGGCCGCCATTGCGGAGCGCACGGAGCAGGATGTTTCGTATCTGAGCCGGATGCACCGCGGAAATGTGGACAGCCACCTGAGCATTTCCGGCGCAACGGCCCATGCGGCCTGCACCACGGCCAACGACATCAAGGCAGATGCGGTGATCACGGTGACCAAAAGCGGCGAGACCGCGCGCCTGCTGAGCAAGTTCCGCTCGGACACGCCCATCATTGCCTGTGTGCTGGAAGAGTCGGTGCAGCGGCAGCTCTCTCTTTCCTGGGGCGTGACCCCGCTGCTGATGCCCTATGCGCACAGCACAGATGAGATGATCGACCTCTCCATCGAGTGCGCCCGGAACGCCGGCCTGATCAAGGACGGCGACCTGGTGGTTCTGACCGCCGGTGTGCCGGTTGGCGTTTCCGGCACCACCAACATGATCAAGGTGCATGTGGTGGGCGATTCGCTCATCAACGGCGTGGGCGTCGGGCACAGCAATGCCAAGGGTGTGCTGTGCGTCTGCCGCACGCTGGAGGAGGCCAGAGGCAAATTTCAGCCGGGCGATGTTCTGGTGGCCCCCTATACCGACAACAGCATTCTGGACCTGATGCGGCAGGCGTCGGCCCTGATCGTGGAGGAGAGCGGCCTGAACAGCCATGCCGCCATTGTGGGCCTGGCGTTGGGCCTGGCGGTGATCGTCGGGGCCACGGGGGCCGTGCGGCGCCTGAAGGACGGCACCATGGTTTCGGTGGATTGCGAGCACGGAACGGTGCAGGCGCTGCCCGGCTGATCGGGAACGCAGTCGCTTGCAGGACAGCAAAAAAAGGAGAAAAAACATGGAACGAATCGCGAGTTTTTGCGTGGATCACACCAAATTGGAGCCGGGAATGTATCTTTCCCGCCAGGACGGCGATGTGATGACCTGGGATGTGCGGATGAAAAAACCCAATGCCGGCGAGTATCTGTCCACGGGCAGCGCCCACACCATTGAGCATCTGTTTGCCACCTATGCCCGGAATTCGGCCGTTTCGGACGGGGTGATCTATGTGGGGCCGATGGGCTGCCGCACCGGGTTTTACCTGCTCACCCGCGGGCTGACCGATGCACAGGCACTGAAGCTGGTGCTGGACAGCTACCGGTTTGTGGCTTCGTTTGAAGGGGACATCCCCGGCGCCAGCGAGGTGGAATGCGGCAATTACCGGGATATGGACCTGGAAGCGGCCCGCCGGGATGCGGCGGCTTATGTGGCCGTGCTGGAAACCCTGACGGACAAAGACATGCGCTATAAGGCCTGAACGGCAACGATAAACCAAAATTATTCTCCCGCAAAACAGAGCTGCTTTGTTTTGCGGGATTTTTTTGTAATAGCCAATAGTCTGCTGCGGCTTCGGCTTTGCGGCACTTAGACACGATGTTTGAAGAGCGCAAGAACCATCAAGCGGCTGCCCGGCGGGAACCTGTATACTTACAGGTAAGAAGCCAGGCAGAAAATAAATTGTAAAAAGGAGAGCTTTCACCATGTGCCAGTGGTATTGCAATGTTCAAACGATCGTGACGGAAATAGACCGGTGCATTCGCCAGAACGCCAGTGAGGAATTGACACTGACGTATTTGGCGGAAAAGCTGGGCTATTCGGAATGTTACACCTCCAGAAAATTCCGCGAGATTTCCGGGGTGCCGCTGCGGGAATATTTGCACCAGCGAAAATTGGCCTTTGTCTTGAAGAAGCTGCGGGATACCGAGAAAGGCATTCTGGAAATCGCGCTGAACTACGGGTTTTCTTCCCATGAGGCGTTTACCCGCGCCTTTAAAGAGGCCTATGGCGTTTCGCCGGGCGAGTACCGGCGCTGCCCGACCCCGGTGGTGCTGCGCACGATGCTGAACCCCTTTGATTGCTATTTGGCGGAAACCGACGGGGTGAAGATGAAACCGGCGCATGGAGACGTGAAAACGTATTTTGTGTCGATCCCAGCCCACAAATATCTGCACATCCGCAATTATGAAAGCATCGGATACTGAGACTTCTGGCAAAAGCAGAGCCGCATTCCCGGGCAGGATTGCGACACGATCTGCGGGCTACTGGAGGGCATTCCGGGCAAGCTGGACGACCTGGGCGGGGAAGAGGATGACAGCGGCAGCGGCCAGCTGATGGCCTTTATCAACGAGCCGACCGGGCGGATCTGCAGCTGGGGAATTCCGCTGGCCGAAAGCTATGGGGGCCGCCTTCCGCTGGACTATGCAGGCCCGGTGCCGGAACAGATGCAGATGATGGTGGTGCCGGAAGGGGAATACCTGGTGTTCGAGCATGGGCCCTTCGACTTTGAAACGGAGAACCGCGCGGTCGAAGCCCAAATGGAGCAGGCCATGAAAGCGTTTGATTATGGGGTGGCCGGCTGCTGCCTGGATACAACGCCCGGGCAGGTGTTCTATTTCTATCATGACTGCAAGCGCTTTTGGAAGTATGTCCGCCCGATCCGGCGGTGCGGAGCAGAAAAGCCGGAACCGGCAGCCTTTGCAGATACACCGAAAAAAGACAGCTGAAACAGGAGTGGCCCGTGCGCAGGGAGGCCTTTCTGCGCACGGGCTGTTTGCTTTTATACAGCAAAGTGAGCGGCCAGAGAGGGCCGTACTTGCAAACCTGTTGCAGAATGGGATATAATAAATCCGTATCGAAAAATGATCCGAAAACAGGTTTATTCAGGGGCCGATCGGGCGGGAAGGGCAAAGATGCAGCAGGAAATGCAGGAAGGCAAATTCAAGCTGGTGGCACCGTATCAGCCCACTGGCGATCAGCCCCAGGCCATTGAGGCCCTCGTAAAAGGCATTGAGGCCGGTGACCGGGCCCAGACCCTGCTGGGGGTAACCGGTAGCGGCAAAACATTTACCATGGCCAACGTGATTGCCCGGGTAAACCGCCCCACGCTGGTGCTGGCCCACAACAAAACCCTGGCGGCCCAGCTCTGCACGGAGTTCCGTGAGTTTTTTCCGGACAATGCGGTGGAGTATTTTGTGTCGTACTACGACTACTATCAGCCTGAGGCATATATCCCGTCCACCGATACCTACATTGAAAAAGACAGCGCCATCAACGATGAGATCGACCGCCTGCGCCATTCGGCCACGGCGGCGCTGTCCGAACGGCGGGATGTGATCATTGTTGCCAGCGTTTCCTGCATTTACAGCCTGGGCGACCCCATTGATTACCGCAGCATGGTCATCAGCCTGCGGCCGGGCATGGAGATGAGCCGGGAGCAGCTGTGCAAACGACTGGTTTCGCTGCAGTACGAACGCAACGATGTGAATTTTACCCGCAACAAGTTCCGCGTTCGGGGCGATGTGGTGGAGATCAATCTGGCCTATATGAGCGATCTGGCCATTCGGGTGGAGTTCTTCGGAGATGAGATCGACCGGATCACCGAGACAAACCCGCTGACCGGCGAGCGGAAAAATGTGGTGAAGCATGTGGCCATTTTCCCGGCGAGTCATTACATCGTTTCACCGGAGAAGATGCAGGCGGGCCTGAAGCGCATCAGCGAGGAAATGGACGAGCAGGTGAAGAAATTCACCCAGGAAGGCAAGCTGATCGAAGCCCAGCGCATTGCCCAGCGCACCAACTACGACATGGAAATGCTCACGGAAGTGGGGATGTGCAAGGGCATCGAAAACTATTCCGCCGTGCTCAGCGGCCGAGCGCCCGGCTCGACCCCCACCACATTGCTGGACTATTTTCCCAAGGATTTTTTGCTGTTTGTGGATGAGAGCCATGTGATGCTGCCCCAGCTTCGGGCCATGTACGGTGGCGACTATGCCCGCAAGAAAACGTTGGTGGATTTCGGCTTCCGGCTGCCGTCGGCGTTTGACAACCGCCCCTTGAAATTTGAAGAGGTGGAAGCTAAGCTGAACCAGATGGTGTTTGTCAGTGCCACGCCCGGTGAGTATGAGCGGGAACACAGCAGCCAGATTGCGCAGCAGGTCATTCGCCCCACCGGTTTGCTGGACCCCCAGATTGTAGTGAAGCCGGTGGAGGGCCAGATCGAGGACCTTTTGGGCGAGATCCGACAGCGCACGGCGCGCGGTGAACGGGTGCTTGTGACCACGCTGACCAAAAAGATGGCTGAGGACCTGACCGATTATCTCACCGAGCAGGGCGTCAAGGTCAAATATATGCACCATGAGGTGGATACCTTTGAGCGCATGGAGCTGATCAAGGACCTGCGCCTTGGGGCAATTGATGTGATCGTGGGCATCAACCTGCTTCGGGAGGGCCTGGACCTTCCGGAAGTGTCTTTGGTGGCCATTCTGGACGCGGATAAGGAAGGTTTTCTGCGCAGCGAGACCAGCCTGATTCAGACCATCGGCCGCGCGGCCCGAAATGCGGATGGTATGGTGATCATGTACGCGGACGAGGTGACCCCCAGCATGGAACGGGCCATCACGGAGACCGAGCGCCGCCGTGCCATCCAGATGGCATACAATGAAGCCCACGGAATCGTGCCCACCACCATTAAGAAAGAGATTCGCAAGGGCATTGAAATCAGTGATAAGGAAGAGAACGGGCGCCTGTTCGGCGGCAAACGCATGAGCAAGGTGGAGCGGGAGCAGACGATTGAGCGCCTGACTCGCGAGATGAAGGAAGCGGCCCGTATTTTGGAGTTTGAGCACGCGGCGTTCCTGCGGGATCAGATCGACCGGCTGCGGCGGGGCGAAAACCCGACAACGGAAGGCGATGCACCCAAGACGAAGCGTAAGAGAGGCAAAAAGTGAGCAACGATAAAATCGTCATCCGCGGCGCGCGGGAACACAACCTGAAAAATGTCAGCCTGACCATTCCGCGGGATAAGCTGGTGGTGATGACCGGCCTGTCCGGCTCGGGCAAATCCAGCCTGGCGTTCGACACCATTTATGCCGATGGCCAGCGCCGCTATATGGAGAGCCTTTCCAGCTATGCGCGTATGTTCCTGGGGCAGATGGAAAAGCCGGATGTGGATGAGATCACCGGCCTTTCGCCGGCCATTTCCATTGACCAGAAAACCACCAGCCACAACCCCCGTTCCACGGTGGGCACGGTAACGGAGATCTATGACTATCTCCGCCTGCTGTATGCCCGCATCGGCATTCCGCACTGCCCGGTATGCGGCCGGGTGATCAGCCAGCAGACCGTGGACGAAATGGTGGATGAGGTTCACAAGCTGCCGGAGGGCACCCGCTTTTATGTGCTGGCCCCGGTGGTGCGGGGCCGCAAGGGCACCCAGCAGAAGGAATTTGAGGCGGCCCGGCGGGGCGGCTACGCCCGGGTGCGGGTGGATGGAAACATCTACGACCTGGACGAAGAGATCACGCTGGAAAAGAACCGGAAGCACACCGTGGAGATCGTGGTGGACCGTCTGGCCATCAAACACGGCAAGGAAGGGCAGAGCCGCCTGGCCGATTCGCTGGAAACGGCCATCGGGCTGACCGGCGGCTTGGTGACCATCGGCGTGGTGGACGGCAAGGAGATGCAGTTCAGCCAGAGCTATGCCTGCCCGGAGCACGGCATTTCGGTGGAGGAGCTGACGCCGCGGATGTTCAGCTTCAACAACCCCTTTGGTGCCTGTGAGACCTGCACCGGCCTCGGCACCTTTATGAAGGTGGATCCAGAGCTGATCATCCCGAACAAGGCGCTTTCCATCCGGGAAGGGGCCATCAAGGCAAGCGGATGGTACTATGCCGAAGGCTCTGTGAGCGAAATGTACTACAAAGGGCTTGGCAAGCGATACGGCTTTACACTGGATACGCCGATCAAAGAAATGAGCGAAGAAGCGCTGAATGCAATTCTGTACGGCACCGGCGGCGAGCGCATTGAGATGCATCGGCAGAACGAATTCGGCTCCGGCCGGTACCTAAACGACTTTGAGGGCATTGTGCCGAATCTGGAGCGGCGCTTCCGCGACACCTCCAGCGAGTGGATGAAGGAAGAGATCGCCACGGTGATGAACGGGGTGGAATGCCCGGACTGCCATGGCCAGCGCCTGAAGCCGACCAGCCTGGCCGTGACTGTGGGCGGCATCAACATCAGCCAGTTCTGCGCCATGAGTGTGCGGGAAGAGCTGAACTTCATCAACAAGCTGGACCTCACCGACCGGGAGCATATGATTGCCGACGGCATTCTGAAAGAAGTGCGGGAACGGCTGGGCTTCCTGCAGAGTGTGGGCCTGGATTATTTGACCCTGGCCCGCGGCTCGGTGGGCCTTTCCGGCGGCGAGAGCCAGCGCATTCGTCTGGCCACGCAGATCGGCAGTGCCCTCACCGGCGTTCTGTATGTGCTGGATGAGCCGTCCATCGGCCTGCACCAGCGGGACAACGACAAGCTGATCGCCACCCTGAAGCGCCTGCGGGATCTGGGCAATACGCTGATCGTGGTGGAACACGATGAAGACACCATGCGCCAGGCGGACTATCTGGTGGACGTTGGCCCCGGTGCGGGCGTTCACGGCGGCGAGATCGTGGCGGCCGGTACGGTGGAGGACATCTGCCGGGAACCCCGGAGCATCACCGGGCAGTATCTTTCCGGCCGCAAGCGCATTGAAGTGCCGGCCACCCGCCGCCGGGGCAACGGCAAGCATATTCGGATCGTGGATGCCTACGAAAACAACCTGCAGCACATCACGGTGGACATTCCCCTGGGCGAGATGACGGTGGTTACGGGCATTTCCGGGTCGGGCAAGTCCTCGCTGGTCAACGAGATCCTGTACAAGCGCCTGGCCGCGGAGCTGAACGGCGCCAAGCATCGCCCCGGCAAGCACAAGGCGATGGAAGGGCTGGAATATGTGGATAAGGTCATCGGCATTGATCAGTCGCCCATCGGGCGCACGCCGCGCTCCAACCCGGCCACCTACACGGGGGTGTTCAATGACATCCGCACCGTGTTTGCCCAGACGCAGGACGCCAAAATGCGCGGCTACGGGGCAGGGCGGTTCAGTTTCAATGTGAAGGGCGGCCGGTGCGAGGCCTGCGAGGGCAACGGCATTCTGGAAATTGCCATGCACTTTCTGCCGAACATCTATGTGCCCTGCGAAGTGTGCAAGGGCGCACGCTACAACCGGGAGACCCTGGAGGTCCATTACAAAGACAAGAGCATCTCGGATGTGCTGAACATGACGGTGGAAGAAGCCACGACGTTCTTTGCCAACATCCCCAAAATTCACCGGAAGCTGCAGACCCTGTGCGACGTGGGCCTCGGCTATGTGCAGCTGGGGCAGAGCGCGACAACGCTTTCCGGCGGCGAAGCACAGCGCGTAAAACTGGCGCTGGAGCTGGCCAAGCGCAGCACCGGCCAGACCGTGTATATTCTGGATGAGCCGACCACCGGCCTGCATGTGGCGGACGTTCACCGTCTGGTGGAGGTGCTGGACAAGCTGGTGGATGCCGGGAACACGGTGGTGGTCATTGAACACAACCTGGACGTCATTAAGCGGGCCGATCACATCATCGACCTAGGCCCGGAGGGCGGAAGCGCCGGCGGGCAGATCGTGGCAGAGGGCACTCCGGAAGAGGTGGCGGCCAACCCCGCCAGCTTCACCGGCCAGTATCTTGGCCCCATCCTGAAGCGGGATCGGGTAAAATCGGGCGAAACCGGCCAGGAATAAGGCGAAGAGGCGTTGTGCTTTGGCGGGCTTTCGGTTATAATAAAATTCTATTGGTTAATTTTTCCGCCGGTAGGGCGGCGAAGAATTGGAGAAACTGGATCTGTGAACAAAATCGACAGAATTGGATACAATCATGATGGTACGGCTGCTGCTGCCCTGGCGGCGGCCTATGACACCCCGCCGATGGCCTATGTGCGCAGCTACGGTTGCCAGCAGAATGTGAACGACGGCGAAAAGATCAAGGGCGTGCTGATGGACGTGGGCTATGGCATTTGCGATAGCCCCGAGCAGGCCGACCTGATTCTGTTCAACACCTGCGCTGTGCGTGAGCACGCAGAGCAGCGGGTGTTCGGCAACATTGGTGCGCTGAAAAAGCTGAAGGAACAGAATAAGGGTCTGCTCATCGGCCTGTGCGGCTGCATGGCCCAGCAGCCGCAGGTGGTGGAGAAAATTCGCCAGAGCTATCCCTTTGTGGACCTGGTGTTCGGCGTGAACGGCATTGACACGCTGCCCAGCCTGCTGGCCCAGAAGATCGAGGGCCGCAAACGGGTTCTGCAGACGCCGGTGGAGCGCGTGGAGATCGTGGAGGAAATGCCTATCCGGCGGGATTCTTCCTTCCGCGCTTGGCTGCCCATCATGTATGGGTGCGACAACTTCTGCACCTACTGCATTGTGCCCTATGTGCGCGGGCGCGAGCGCAGCCGTACCCCCGCGGCCATTCTGGAGGAGTTCAAGGGGCTGGTGGCCGCTGGTTATAAAGAGATCACCCTTTTGGGCCAGAACGTGAACAGCTACGGTAAGGGCCTGGACGAAAATGTGGATTTTTCGGACCTGCTGGCGCTGCTGTGCACGGTGCCGGGCGATTATCACATCCGCTTTATGACCAGCCACCCCAAGGATGCCAGCCATAAACTCATCGACACGATCGCGGCGCACCCCCAGATCTGCAACCACCTTCACCTGCCGGTGCAGTCGGGCAGCAACCGCATCTTAAAAGAGATGAACCGGCACTACACGGTGGAGCATTATCTGGAGCTGATCGAGTATGCCCGCCGCACAGTGCCCGGCATTACCTTTTCCAGCGACATCATTGTGGGCTTCCCCGGCGAGACCGAAGAGGACTTCGAGGCGACGCTGGAATTAATCAAAAAGGTGCGGTACATGCAGCTGTTTACCTTCATCTATTCCAAGCGCTCGGGCACGAAGGCTGCAGAGATGCCGGACCCCTACACCCACAAGCAGAAGGCCGACCGCATGGGCCGCCTGCTGGCGGTGCAGGAGGAGATTGCCTGCGAGCAGACGGCGGCTTTGGTGGGACAGACCCAGGTGGCCCTGGTGGAGGGCCATGGCCGGGGAGAAGGCCTGCTGAACGGCCGCCTGCGCAACAACCTGGTGGCGGAATTTGCCGGAGATCCGGCCCTCATCGGCAGCGAAGTACAGCTGCACATCACCGGCAGCCGGGCCGCGATGCTGACCGCGGAGCTGGCCTGAACCGAAAAGCCTATTCATTCAAAGAAGGTTTTGCTGGCCGCGTGTTCCGGTTCAACGGTGCGCGGCGGGCTTACCGATAGAGAAATCATTCCGGCCGCGAGCCGACTGAACAAAGGAGAGTATGACCATGGATGCCATTGAACTGTTTAAGAAAGCTGCTGCTGCCATGCAGACGGATGAGCGCTATCTGGCACTGGATGCCGCCCGCCGTGCCAACGACGAGAACAAGGAACTGCAGGACATGATCGGCGAGTTCAACCTGGCCCGGATGGACCTGAACAACGAGATCACCAAGGATGAGCGGGACGACGAGCGCATTGCCGAGCTGAATGGCCAGGTGAATGACCTGTATGGCAAGATCATGAACCATCCCGGCATGGTTGCTTACAACGAGGCCAAGACTGCCGCTGAGGCGATGGTGAACTATATCGACGCCATCATCAACACTGCCATGAACGGCGGCGACCCCATGACCGTGCAGGAGCCTGCTGCCGGTGGCTGTTCTGGCAGCTGCTCTACCTGCGGCGGTTGCCACTAAGCCGCTGCGGCCAGAAAAAACAGCAAAACGGCAGGAAGAGTCTCTGCCACACAACGGCCGGGCGCTCTTTGGAGCGTACCGGCCTTCCATGGCTTTTGAGGGGCTGCATGAGGCCCCTTAAGCCCCAACGATGAAACAAACTGCAAAGAATCAGGATGTGAAGTATGGCTGAACTTTCGCCCATGATGGCACAGTATTTTGAGATCAAAAAGCAGCACAAGGATGAAATTCTCTTTTTCCGTCTGGGGGATTTCTATGAGATGTTCTACGACGATGCAATTCTGGCGTCCAAGGAACTGGAATTGACCCTGACCGGGCGGGACTGCGGCCAGAAAGAGCGGGCCCCCATGTGCGGGGTACCGTTCCACAGCTATGAAAGCTATGTGGCCCGTTTGATCGCCAAGGGTTACAAGGTGGCCATCTGCGAGCAGATGGAGGACCCGGCCAAGGCCAAGGGCCTGGTAAAGCGGGACATCATCCGGGTGGTGACCCCCGGTACGGTCATTGAAAGCAGTATGCTGAAGGATGACCGGAACAACTATCTGTGTAGCGTGTTTGTAAAAGGCAAGGCCGCCGGCATCTGCTTTGCGGATGTTTCCACCGGTGAAGTTCATGCCACGGAATTGACGGCGGAAAAGCTGGACAACCAGATCATTACCGAGCTGTGCCGCTACACGCCCAGCGAAATCCTGATGAACAGCGAGATGCTGAAGCATAAAGCAGTGACCGCCTACATCAAACAGCATCTGTCCTGTTCGGTGGAGGTCATGACGGAAGAGGAGTATGTGCCGGAACAGGTCAGCGGCCTTTTGCAGGAGCAGTTCGGGGCCGACTGGGCGGCGGCCAGCGGCCTTTCCGAAGCGGGCCTGGCCCCGGTGGCGCTGGGCGCACTGCTGGGGTACCTGCACCGCACCCAGAAAAAAGGCGTGGAGCGGCTGAAAACCGTGCACAACTATGCCGAAGCGCAGTATATGCAGCTCTCTCCGGTCACCCGGGCCAACCTGGAACTGACCGAGACCATGCGCGGGCGGGAGAAGAAGGGAACGCTGCTCTGGGTGCTGGATAAAACCCAGACCGCCATGGGCAAACGCCTTCTTCGCAGCTGGATCGAGCAGCCGCTGGTCAGCTCGGCAGCCATCAACGACCGACTTGCGGCGGTTGAGGCCCTTTACCAGCAGAGCATTCTTCGGGCGGACCTGGCGGACAGCCTCTCCCGTGTGTTTGATATGGAGCGCCTGATGACCCGCACGGTGTATGGTTCTGCAACGCCGCGCGAAATGTACGCCCTTGCCTGCACCTGCCGGGAGCTGCCCGGCCTGCAGAAGCAGGCCCGGGAGAGCGGCTGCCCGCAGCTGGCTGCCCTGGCGGATCGCATCGACCCGCTGGAGGACATCCGGGATAAAATTTTCTCCGCCGTGGATGAAAATGCTCCGTCCACGCTGAAGGAGGGCGGTGTCATCAAGGCAGGCTACAATGCGGAAGTGGACGAACTGCGGGACATCATGCACGGCGGCAAGGGCTATCTCTCTCAGCTGGAGGCCAAGCTCAAGGAAGAGACCGGCATCCGCACGTTGAAAATCGGCTTTAACCGCGTGTTTGGCTATTACATTGAGGTAAGCCGGTCGTTTACCGATCAGGTGCCCGCCAACTTTGTGCGCAAGCAGACCCTGGCCAACGCGGAGCGCTACATCACGGACGACCTGAAGCAGCTGGAAAACAAAATTCTGGGCGCCAACGAGCGAGTGCTCACTCTGGAGCGGGAGCTGTTTGACCAGCTGCTCAGTGCGGTGTCGGATCAGCTGATGCGCATTCAGGCCACCGCAATGGCTGTGGCCCAGCTGGACGTTTATACGGCCCTGGCGCAGGTGGCCAGCGACAACAATTACGTAAAGCCCCAGGTGGATGACAGCGATGTGCTGATGATCGAAGAGGGCCGCCACCCGGTGATTGAGCAGATGCTGAAGGGCAGCCTGTTTGTGCCCAACGATACCAAAATGGACTGCGGTGAAAACCGCACCATTCTGCTCACCGGCCCGAACATGGCCGGTAAATCCACCTACATGCGGCAAAACGCGCTGATTGCGCTGATGGCGCAGATCGGCAGCTTTGTGCCGGCAAAATCCTGCAAAATGGGCGTGGTGGACGCCATTTTCACCCGGGTTGGTGCCTCCGATGATTTGGCGGCGGGCCAGTCCACGTTTATGGTGGAGATGACCGAGGTTGCGGAGATTCTGCAGAACGCCACCCCGAAAAGTCTGGTGATTCTGGACGAGATCGGCCGCGGAACCTCGACCTTTGACGGCATGAGCATTGCCCGCGCTGTGGTGGAGCACATCACACGGAAAATTGGCTGCAAGACGCTGTTTGCAACCCACTATCACGAATTGACGGATCTGGAGCAGTGCGAAACCGGCGTAAAGAACTACAACATTGCGGTGAAAAAGCGCGGCGAGGACATTACGTTCCTGCGGCGCATCATTGCCGGCCCGGCTGATGACAGCTACGGCATTGAGGTGGCCAAGCTGGCGGGCCTGCCGGGCGCGGTAACGCGCCGCGCCCATCAGGTGCTGCGGGCGCTGGAGGCTTCGGCTCCCGGTGCCAATCAGGCGACCCAGCTGGATTTTGAAGCGGTAGAACAGCTGAATACCCCGCAGGCCCCCAGCGAAGTGATGGACAAGCTTCGGAATCTGGACGTGAACACCTTGACCCCCATTGAGGCATTGAACTTTTTGTATGAACTGAAAAAATTGTTCTAAAGAAAACGAGAGGCAGGTGGAATAAATGGCCGTCATTCATGTACTGGATCAGCACACGGCGGAGCTGATCGCCGCCGGTGAGGTGGTGGAGCGCCCGGCGTCTGCGGTGAAAGAGCTGGTGGAAAACGCCATTGATGCAGGCGCGACCCAGGTGACCGTTTCCATTGAGCGGGGCGGTGTTTCGCTGATTCAGGTGTCCGATAACGGCAGCGGCATTGAAGCGGAATACATTGCGACGGCGTTCATCCGCCACGCCACCAGCAAGATCCGCACCGAAGCGGATCTGGATCATATCTGCACGCTGGGGTTCCGGGGCGAGGCGCTGGCGTCCATTGCTAGTGTGGCCCGGGTGGAAGTGCTGACCCGCACTGAACAGGATGAGTTCGCCTGTCGGTACCGCATTGAGGGCGGCACCGAGCGGGGGATGGAGGCGGACGCCCGGCCGGTCGGCACCACCATCACGGTGCGCGATTTGTTTTACAACACGCCTGCCCGCATGAAGTTTTTGAAAAAGGACTCCAGCGAGGGCACCTATGTGGCCGATGCAGTCAGCCGAGCGGCGCTGTCTCACCCCGAGGTGGCGGTGAAATTCATTCGTGAGGGAAAGACCCAGTTCCAGACCCCCGGGGACGGAACGCTGCGCAGCGCTGCCTATGGGGTGCTGGGAAGAGAGTTTTCCAAAAGCCTGCTGGAAGTGGACGGAACGGTGGGGCTTTATCGAGTGCACGGCCTGGTCACTCCGCCGTCGGCCTGCCGGGCCAGCCGCGGAATGCAGCACTTTTACATTAATGGCCGTTACGTGAAAAACGGCACGATGATGGCCGCTTTGGAAAATGCCTACAAGGGCACCCTGATGCAGGGCCGGTTTCCGGGCTGTGTTCTGATGCTGGAAATGCCGCCGGAACTGGTGGACGTCAATGTGCATCCCGCCAAAACGGAAGTGCGTTTTGCCCGGGAAAAGGACGTGTTTGACGCCGTGTACAGCGCGGTGAAAAGCGTGGTTCTGCTGCCTGCAAGCGGAGAGCGGCGCTTTCAGTTTGCGGACAGCACAGAGGAAACCCCGGCAGCCGGCGCGAAAGAAACGAGCGCAGCCGCGCCGATCGATTCCGCGGTGCCCGCCCGGCCGAAGGAGTCTGTGCCGTCGGTGATGCATCCGGCGGCCCCTGCTGCGCAGGAAGTGCCGGTGCGCACATATGTGGCTTCCCGCCTGTCGGTGCAGGCAGGAAGCCCGGCACCGGCGCTGAGAGAGCAGGACCGGGACGTGTGGAAATCGCTGCCCAGTGAGCCGGAGACGGAAGGGATTCTGCGCTCTGCACCGCTGCAGCTGACGAAAAGCTATCGCCCGGCGCGGGAAGAGATGCTGGACATTGCCCCCACTGAAGAGGAAGTGCCGCACCTGCAGCAATCGACCCCGGCGGCGGAAGAACCGCCCAAAGAGCCGGACGGCCGGATGGACGACCAGCCTGTACAGGCTGCCCCGCCTGCCGAACCGGCCGGTGCCCCGGCACTGGAGAATCAACCGGTGGATTCTGTGGAGATGCCGGCTGCCCAGCAGCTGGCATTGGAGCCGGAACCGGAAATTGAGCCGCTGCGCTATGTGGGCGAGGTGTTTAAGACCTACATCATTACCCAGCGCGGGGAAGAGATGTGCCTGATCGACAAACACGCGGCCCATGAGCGCCTGATTTATGAAGAGCTGGCAAAGAATTACGGCAATGTGCCCAGCCAGATGCTGCTGATGCCGGTCCCGGTGCAGCTGAACGCAGAGGAAAAGAATGCGCTTCTCGGTAATCTGGACCTTTTGCGGGACGCGGGGGTGGAGCTGGATGACTTTGGCGGAAACACCGTTATGATCCGCGCGGTACCGGCCGATGTGCAGGCAGACGATGTGGAAGAGCTGGCGATTGAGCTGGCAGCCAAGCTGGCCAAAGGCGCCAAGGATGCACTCAGCGAAAAAACGGAATGGGTGCTGCATTCCATCAGCTGCCGGGCTGCCATGAAGGCCGGAGACAAAACCCGGCCGGAGGGGCTGTTGAGGCTGGCAGAGCAGATCATGGCGGGCAAGGTTCCGCCGTTTTGTCCCCATGGCCGCCCGATCGTACTGAAATTGACCCGGAAGGAGCTGGAAAAGCAGTTTGGAAGGCTTGGATAAACCTCGGATTGTTGCCATCGGCGGGCCGACCGCCAGCGGAAAAACCGCTTTGTCGGTGAAGCTGGCGTCGGAGTTTCAGGGCGAGATCATTTCGGCGGATTCCATGCAGATTTACCGCGGCCTGGACGTGGGCACCGCCAAAGTCACCCCGGAGGAGACCCAGGGGGTGCCGCATCATCTGGTGGACATTGTGGGGCCGGAGCAGAGTTTCAGCGTGGCGGATTATGTACAGGCCGCACGGGCCTGTGCAGAACAAATTGCACAGCGGGGCAATCTGCCCTTTGTGGTGGGCGGCACCGGGCTGTATCTTTCCAGCCTGCTGAACGGGATTCAGTTCACCCCGCACAAGCCGACGACGGAGGTTCGCGCAACCCTGGAGCAGGAGCTGGCCGAAAAGGGCAGAGAAACGCTCTACGAGGAACTGTGCCGGCTGGACCCGGAGGGCGCGGCCTGTGTGCACCCCAACAACACGCCGCGGCTTTTGCGGGCGCTGGAGCTGTACCGCACCACCGGCCGGACGATGAGCCAGCAGAAAGCAGCATCCCGGCCCCAAACGCCGCCCTACCATGCGCTGTTGCTGATTCTGAACGACCCGGACCGGGAGGCTTTGTATCGCCGCATCGATTCCCGGGTGGACCGAATGGCGGAGCAGGGCCTGTTGGAAGAAGCACGCCGGGTGTGGCAGAACCGGGAGTACTGGCATACGGCGGCCCAGGCCATCGGATACAAAGAGCTGTTCCCCTATTTTGAAGGAGAGGCAGAGCTGGGGCCCTGCCTGAATGACCTGAAGCAGGCTTCCCGCCGGTATGCAAAACGGCAGCTGACCTGGTTCCGCCGAATGGAGGGCGCCCACTGGCTGGATGTTTCGGATCCGGAAACCCCGGCCAAGGCCCGGCAGCTGGTGGAATGTTTCCTGAATGGAGAACTGTGAGCAACGCAGCCCATGAAAAGAAGAACGTAACTGGTCAAAATAGCAGAGCGCGATTGAGTGGCCCGGAGGTGAGCCTATGCAGGAGAAAAAAGAAAACCGTTTCGTTCCGCGGCTGCCGAAATGGCTGCTGTTTGTGCCGCTTGGCCTGTTGGCAGTGTATGTGACCATTCAGTTGGTGGCAGTGTTGGACAATCGCTACGAGACGGAGACCGCCATCCAGGATACGCTGACCGACAGCGTGCAGCTGGACGGCGTGCTGCTGTTTGCCCAGCAGCCGGTGGATGGCGAGGGAAGCCTTGGCTATCTTGTGGAAGAGGGCGAGCGCGTTTCGGCCGGAACCGCCGTTGCTGAGATTTACACCAGCAGCGAGCAGGCGAGCCTGCGCAACCAGCTGACCGCCCTGCAGAATCGGATCGCCCTGTTGGAAAAATCCGAAAGCGTCGGCACCGACATCGGCGTGCTGCTGAATCAGGAGCAGAATGCGGAAAACGACCTGCTGGAGGCGCTGGACCGGAAAGACTACGAAAACCTGAACAGCCGGCAGGAGAGTTATTTGCTGGCGGCTAATAAGCTGCAGGTGACGACGGGCCGTGTTGCCAATTTTGACGCCCAATTGGCGGAGCTGAACGCCCAGGCGGAAAGCCTGATCCAGCAGCTGGGTACGCCGCAGACCATTCCGGCACCGGTGGGCGGATATTTCGTTCAGGCACAGGAGGCCCGGATGCTCACAGTGGAAGCAGACGCGCTGAACAATGCCTCCCCGGCCGAACTGCGGGAGATGCTGGATCAGGGCGCGGATGAGTCGCTGGAAGGCAAGGCGGGAAAAATCGTGACCAGCTACCAATGGGATTTTTACGGCGTTTGCCCGAAGGAAGAGGGGGAGCGCATCAGCCAGAAGGTAGAGCAGGGCGGCCGCAGAATTCAGATCAGCTTTCCCGGCCGGGCGGAAACCGCTTTGCCCGCCACCATTCAGGAAGTGACGCAGGACGAGGACAGCGGTCTTGCAAAAATTGTGGTGCATTGTGAATACATGAGCGCACAGATTTTGGCCCTTGGGCAGCAGACGGCGCGGCTGGATCTGAACAGCTACACCGGCCTGCGCATCAGCAAAGACGCCGTTCACATTGTGGATGACGTGAACGGTGTGTATGTCCGGTCTGGCCAGCTGATCGAGTTCCGGCCGATCGTGAAGCTATACGAGAATGAAAATTACATTCTGGTACCGAACGGCGGCAGCAAAGAGAGCAAACTGAAGCTGTACGACGAGGTGGTTGTGCGCGGGCGCGGCCTGCGGGACGGCCGACTGGCTTGAAGGCAGCGGGCAAAACCGCAAAATCTCAGAAAATTTTTGTTGTAAATGCTATAAAATCCCCGGCGTTGGTTGACATCTGGCACGAAACAATGGATAATAAGTTGTGTGCATCCATGCCCCATGGATGGATGTATCATAAATAATCAGGAGTTTCGGGGCCGTAAAAGGCTTCGGATTTCACATAAAAGGAGGAAAAACGCTATGTTCGACAAGCTGAAAAAAGCGTTGGGCGTTGACGAGGAAGAGGAAGATTACGAAGGGGAAGATTTCCCCTCGTTCGTAAGCCGCGGCGATGATGCACAGCAGGACAGCGGTTATGACGCACCTGAGCCTCAGGCAGCGGCTTCCGGAAGCAAGCGCAATAAAGTGGTGAACATCAACGCCACCACGCAGCTGAAGGTGGTTCTGGTGAAGCCGGAAGCATTTGAGGATGCGACCACGGTGGCCGACCATCTGAATGCCAAGCGCACGGTGGTGCTGAATCTGGAGTCCACGAAAAAGGAAGTGTCCCGCCGTCTGGTGGACTTTTTGTCCGGCGTGGCGTATGCCAACAGCGGCCAGATCAAGCGCGTAGCAGCCAGCACCTTCATTATTACGCCGTACAACGTTGATATTATGGGCGCAGACCTGCTGGACGAGCTGGAGAACAACGGTGTCTACTTCTGATGCACAAGCGCCGCAGGTGCGCGGTTTTGTGCCACCCCGCAACGACCAGGAGCGCATGGTGATGCGCCGGGCAGAGGATCTCTGCGCCAGTGCCCAAAAGCGCTGGAGTGCCCGTTACACCGGGTTCCTCTCAGACCGGGAGCAGGACCTGTGTGCGGTCGCACTGAACCGGCTGGACTGCGACTGGTACCGGTTTGACGGAGGATACGATGGGGCAGAGCGAAAGCTGCTCTGCCTGGCGCCGTTCGGCATTGAGAGTGAGCCGCCGATCTGCTTTGTAAAGGTGGCATACAGCCATCTTTGCGCGCAGCCGCCTGCCCATCGCGATTGCCTTGGGGCCATTCTTGGCCTTGCGGTGGAACGCAGCTGCATTGGTGATCTGATCCCTTCGCCGGACGAACATTGCATTTATGTGGCGGTGCTGCAGGAAATGGCCGGTGTACTCTGCCGGGAACTTCGGCAGGCAGGCCGGGTTTCGGTGCGCACCACCTTGTGCGAAGAAGGGAAGGCCGTTCTTCCAATGCGGCCGCCGCCGAAGCTGCAGACGGCCAGTGTGGCCTCGCTGCGGCTGGATGCCGTTCTGGCGGCGTTTTTGAATTGCAGCCGCAGTCAAGCGGAGGGATATGTACGAACCGGCCATGTGGAAATCAACCACATTCCCCAGGAGAAGGCCGGTGCGCCGGTGTATGAACAGGACCTGTTTACTGTACGGGGCAAAGGGCGCTTCCGACTGGAGAAGCTGGGAGGAAAGAGCCGAAAAGACCGGCAGTGGATTGAATATTATCAGTATTGAGGATTGCCGAGGGAGGAAACCGGGAGCATGACGCCTGAAGAAATTCGTACCGTTACCTTTGAAAAACAGATGGGCGGTTATCGTCGGGACGATGTGGATGCATTTCTGAAGCAGATGGCCGATGAAATGGAGAAGCTTCAAAAAGAAAAAGACGATATGGAAAGCAAGCTTTATGTGCTTGCCGACAAGATCGAGACCTATCGCAAGGACGAGGACAATGTGAAGATGGCCATGCTGAACGCCCAGCGTATGGCGGACAGTGTGGTGCGGGAAGCCAAGAAGAAGTCGGAAGAGATTCTGCGCCAGGCCGGCATTAAAGCAGACGATGTGGTGCAGGCGGCCCGCGAGCAGGTCGAGGACGAGAAGAGCGAGCTGCTGCGCCTGCAGGGCGAAGTTGCCAAGTTCAAGTCGGACGTAATGAGCCTGTATCGCCAGCACATTGAGTCTCTGGCCACGCTGCCGGACGCCCCGGCTCAGCCCCAGGAAGAGCCTCAGCCGGAGCAGGAGCCGGAACCGGCACCGCTGGAAGAGACGGCGGCAGAGCCTGCACCTATTCCTTCGGCAGAACCTCAGGAAGAGCCTGCCGCGGAAGAGCAGCCGGCCGAGCAGCCTTCGGAAGAAGCGCCGGCGCAGGAACCGGGGGCCTCTTCTTCCTTCACCTTGGATCTGAGCGGCCTGATGGAAGAATCCGACGAGGACGATGGTGCGGATAAGGAAGCCGCGGCAAAAGCGTCCATTCTGGACAGCTTCCAGGGAATCAAGTTCAGCGACTGAACCACTGCCTCAGGGCAACAAGTTATAGATTAGGAGTGTAGGACCATTGGCACAGGATTTTAACAAAACCATCAACCTGCCCAGCACCAAATTTGAAATGCGTGCCGGGTTGCCTAAAAAGGAGCCCAAACTGCTCCAGGATTGGCAGGAAAACCATCTGTATGAGGAGCTGATGCGCCACAACGAGGGCAAGCCCCGTTATGTGCTGCATGACGGCCCTCCGTATGCCAACGGCAATATTCATATGGGTACGGCCCTGAACAAGATCATCAAGGACATCATTGTCCGTTACAAGAACATGACCGGTTATCAGGCCCCGTATGTTCCCGGCTACGACACCCATGGCCTGCCCATTGAGCTGAAGGCGCTGGCCAAAGCGGGCGACCGCAAGAGCACCATCTCCAAGCTGGAGCTGCGCAAGATCTGCCATGACTTCGCCACGGAGCACATCGGCATCATGGGCGAGCAGTTCCAGCGCTTGGGTGTCATCGGTGACTTCGAACATCCCTATCTGACCCTGAAGCCCGAGTTCGAGGCCCGGCAGATCGAGATCTTCGGCACGATGGCCAAGAAGGGCTACATTTATAAGGGCCTGAAGCCCGTATATTGGTGCCCGGACTGCCGCACCGCGCTGGCGGAGGCAGAGATCGAATACGGCCAGGACGAGTGCGACTCCATCTACGTTCGTTTTGCCGTGACGGATGACCCCAACGGTGTGCTGGCCAAGCGCGGCATTCCTGCGGATCATACCTGGTTCGTGATCTGGACCACCACCACCTGGACGCTGCCCGCCAACGTGGCCGTCTGCCTGAACGGCACCTTCAACTATGTGTTCGTGAAGATCGGAGACGATTACCATGTGATGGCCGAAGATCTGGTGAAGAGCACCATGGAAGCCTGCGGCATCACCGAGTATGAGATCGTGGGCGAGCCTGTTCCCGGCGCTGAGCTGGAATACATGAAGGTGCAGCATCCCTTCCTGGACCGCAAGAGCCTGGTCATTCTGGGCGACCATGTCACGCTGGAAAGCGGCACCGGCTGTGTTCACACCGCTGGCGGCCACGGCGTGGACGACTTCCTGGTTTGCCAGAAGTATCCTGAGCTGCCCATTGTGGTGCCTGTGGACGACGGCGGCTACCTGACTGCCGATGCCGGTGAGGAGTTCGCCGGGCTGCGCGTGTGGGAGGCAAACCCTGTCATCCTGAAGCACATCAAGGAGACTGGCCACCTGATGGGCGTACAGCACATCAGCCACCAGTATCCCCATTGCTGGCGTTGCCACAACCCCATCATCTTCCGCGCCACCGAACAGTGGTTCTGCTCTGTGGACGCCTTCAAGGAGGACGTCTACAAGGCCATTGACATCGTGAAGTGGCAGCCTGCGTGGGGCCATGACCGGATGCACGGCATGGTGCGTGACCGCAGCGACTGGTGCATCAGCCGTCAGCGCACCTGGGGCGTGCCGATTCCTGCATTCTACTGCACCAAGTGCGGTAAGTATCATATTTCCGATGAGTCCATTGCGGCCGTGAGCGATCTGTTCCGCAAAGAGGGCAGCGACGCCTGGTACAAGTACGAGGCCAACGACATCATGCCCAAGGACATCATGTGCGAGTGCGGTGCCAGCGATTGGCGCAAAGACACTGATATCATGGACGTGTGGTTCGATTCCGGTTCTACCCATGTGGCGGTTCTGGAAGAGCGCCCGGAGCTGAGCTGGCCTGCCGACCTGTATATGGAAGGTGCGGACCAGTTCCGCGGCTGGTTCCAGTCCAGCCTGCTAACCAGCGTTGCCACCCGCGGCGTTGCACCTTACCGTGCTGTGCTGAGCCACGGCTGGGTCGTGGACGGCGAAGGCAAGCAGATGCACAAGTCTGCCGGCAACGGCGTGGAGCCCAGTGAGATCATCAAGGACTACGGCGCTGATATCATCCGTCTGTGGGTGGCGTCTTCCGACTATACGGTGGACGTGCGCATCAGCAAGGAGATCTTGAAACAGCTGAGCGAAGCTTACCGGAAGATCCGCAACACCGCCCGCTTCATTCTGGGCAACCTGAATGGCTTTGATCCCAATAAGGATATGGTTGCGGACGATCAGCTGTGCGAGATCGATCGTTGGGCGCTGGATGCAGTGGACGAACTGTTGGCTACCGCCACCGAGGCCTACGAGAACTTTGACTTCAGCCGCGTTTACCACGAGGTTCACAACTTCTGCGTGGTTGAGATGTCCAACTTCTATCTGGATGTGATCAAGGATCGCCTGTACTGCAGTAAGGCTGATGCGGAGAGCCGTCGCTCTGCCCAGACTGCCATGTACAAGATCCTGGTGCAGCTGACCAAGATCATTGCCCCCGTGCTGGTGTTTACCGCGCAGGAGATCTGGAGCTTCATTCCCAAGATGCCCGGCATGAACAAGTATGTGGCGTTTGAGGATATGGGCAAGGCCGGCACCTATCTGCAGAGTGAAGCGTTCGAGGCCAAGTGGAGCAAGATCATTGCGGTGCGCGATGATGTGAAGAAGGCTCTGGAGCAGGCCCGTGCCGAAAAGGTCATTGGTGCGGCACTGGAAGCCCACATCACCCTGTATTGCAATGAGGAGCTGGAAGGCTTCCTGAACCAGATTCCTATGGATGAGCTGGCCGACCTGTTCATCGTCTCCCGCGCCGATGTGGTGCGCGGCGAAGGCGGCGTCAAGGGCCTGGTGGAAGGCCTGGGCGTGAAGGTTGAGCGTGTGCAGGGCGAGAAGTGCCCCCGCTGCTGGAAATATGTGCCTGCGGTGAACGCGGATGGCCTGTGCCCCCGCTGCGCCGCTGCGCTGGAAGGCTGAAATTCCATTTAAACCGTTGAAAAACAGCGGCGCTTTTCCGAAAAAGCGCCGCTGTTTTCCTGCTTGACGGGTCTCGCCGGGAGAATGAGATCTCCCGGATGAAAACGAACAAACACCCGCGGCGTGAAAGGAGAGCCCGTTGATGAATTGGATTATTTCTGTGCTGCTTTGTGCGGTGCTTGTGGTGGCTGACCAGTTGATCAAGGCCTGGGCGACGGCTGTGCTTGCCCCGGTGGGGACAATGCCGCTGCTGCCCGGAATCATTCAGCTTCGTTATGTGCTGAATGACGGTGCAGCGTTCAGTATGCTGGCAGGAAAACAGGGTTTCCTGATTGCGTTTACCGGTGTGGCGTTGGCCGCAGTGGCCGCCTATCTGGTCATTCGCCGCCCAAAAGGACTAGACCGCGCGGCCTGGCTGCTGATTCTGGCCGGCGGCATCGGAAACCTGATCGATCGAGTGGCCAACCACATGGTTGTGGACTATCTGGACGTGCAGTTCATGACGTTTGCGGTGTTCAACTTTGCCGATGTCTGTGTTTGCACCGGCGTGGGTCTGTTGATCCTCTCCCTGATTCTGGAAGAGGTTCACGCGCACAGCGCAAAGCATGAGGATGAGAACCATGGAGACACTTGAGTTTCTGGTCGAGGCAGGGGATGCAGGCCAGCGCCTGGATCGCTTCCTCGCAGAGCGGGAGCTTGGCCTGACCCGCAATGCGCTGCAGCAGCTGATCGAAGAGGGGCACGCCCTGTGCAATGACCAGCCCGCCGCGAAAAGCCGCAAACTGAAGGAGGGCGACCGCCTGATTTTGACCGTGCCAGATGCAAAGCCGGCCACGGCTGTTGCCCAGGATATTCCGCTGGATGTGGTGTATGAGGATGAGCACCTGCTGGTGGTCAACAAGCCCAAGGGAATGGTGGTGCATCCCGCCCCCGGAAACCCGGACGGCACGCTGGTAAATGCCTTGCTGTACCATTGTAAGGGGAGCCTTTCCGGCATTGGCGGAGAGCTTCGCCCCGGAATTGTGCACCGCATCGATAAGGATACCAGCGGCCTTCTGGTGGTTGCTAAAGACGACCCGACCCACACCGCGCTTTCGGCACAGATGGCGGTGCACAGCATTCACCGGCTGTATCAGGCGGTGGTGTACGGCGGCTTCCGGCAGGATGAGGGCTTTGTGGAAGCGCCCATCGGCCGAAGCACGGCAGACCGGAAGAAAATGGCGATTACACCCACCAATTCCAAATACGCATACACCGGCTGGCAGGTGCTGACCCGTTATCAGGGCTTTACGCACATCCAGTGCAAGCTGAAAACCGGCCGCACGCATCAAATTCGGGTGCATATGGCCAGCATTGGCCATCCGCTGGCCGGGGACGGGGTGTATGGCCCGCACAATGTGATTAAAAGCCTGAACGGCCAGTGCCTGCACGCAAAGACACTTGGCTTTGTTCACCCGGCAACGGGGGAGTATCTGGAATTTGATTCTCCGCTGCCTGCGTATTTTACGGATTTTCTTGCAACACTACGAAAGGAGCCGGAGCCATGAGCCAAAACAAAGAACTGCCGCTTGTAGTGTGTTCTGTGGACGGAGCACTGCTGGGGCAGCACGGCAGGCTGCTGGCTTGCGATGAGCTGACCATTCGGCTGTACTGCGCCATGGGCGGGCAGTTTTCGGCATTGACCTACCGCACGCCGCAGGGATTGGAGGCGCTGTTCCCGGGGAAAAACCGGATCGGGCCCAGCGCCTGCTGCGGCGGCAGCCTGGTGTATTCCCCGGCCAGCGGCCTTGTAACCTATGCGGCCCGGCTGGAAGAAGGGGCCGCCCGGGCAGCCGTGCGGGACGCATTGGATCAATTCCCGGAGATTTCGGCCCAGATCATCCACGCAAACGGAAAAGTGTATGTGCCCAGAGGAAATCCTTATCTGCATGCCCACTTGCGTGAAGAGTCGATTGGCTGTATAATGGCAGAGTTGGAGGACATCAGCGCCCCCTGGGTGCAGGTGCGCTTCCACGGAAGTACGGCAGCTGTTGCTCAGCTGGAAGCTTACCTGAGCGAGCGAAGCTATGTGGGCTGTGCCCTGCACAGCATTCGGCCCGGGTGCCTGGTGATGAGCCGGGAAGAGGCCACGCCGCAGGCGGCGTTTTTGCGGCTGTGCGCCCTGCAGAAGGTGCCGCCGGAGGACGCCGTGTTTATTGCGTCCGACAAGGAGGATCTTCCGGTTATGGAACTGGCCGGAAAGAGCCTGGCGGTTGCGGATGCCCCGGATGAGGTGCGGTACCGTGCCGCAAAAATCCTTTGGCCCAGCCGTGATGGCGGGGTCGGTGAATATTTGTACTCGCTGCTGAAATAACGGCTCATCAGGCCGTAAAGGCAGAGAAATCGCATAAACGCGAGAATATTAACAGGAGAGGGAACATGGAAACGACTAAAAAAGTGCAGCTTCAGCGCATTGCGAATCATGTCCGTCAGGGCGTGATCGAAGGGGTATATCATGCGAAGTCCGGCCATCCCGGCGGCTCGCTTTCCATTGCGGATACCCTGACCTACCTGTACTACAACGAGATGAAGGTGGACCCGGCCAACCCGAAGTGGGAAGATCGGGACCGGCTGGTTCTGTCCAAGGGCCATTGCTGCCCGGCTCTGTACTCGGTTCTGGCCGAGAAGGGCTATTTTGACAAGAGCGAACTGAAGAGCCTGCGCCATGTGGGCGCCATGCTTCAGGGCCACCCGGATATGAAGCACATTCCCGGTGTGGATATGAGCTCCGGTTCGCTGGGCCAGGGCATTTCGGCCGCCTGCGGCATCGCACTGGCCGGAAAGCTGAAAAAGGCCGATTGGCGCGTGTTCACCATTCTGGGCGACGGCGAGATCGAGGAAGGCCAGGTTTGGGAGGCTGCCATGTTTGCGGCCCATCACAAGCTGGACAACCTGGTGGCGGTTGTGGACAACAACAACCTGCAGATCGACGGCCGTGTGTCGGATGTGTGCTCGGTGTATCCCATCGACGAGAAGTTCCGCGCCTTTGGCTGGGAAGTGTTCACTGCGGATGCCCATGACTTTGACAGCCTGGATGCAGCCTTTACTGCGGCTACGGCCGTACAGGGCAAGCCTGCGGTCATTATCCAGAAGTCGGTGAAGGGCAAGGGCGTTTCCTTTATGGAAGACCAGGCCGGTTGGCATGGCAAGGCGCCCAGCCAGGAGCAGTATGAGCAGGCAATGGCAGAACTGAAGGCGGCCGAAGCTGCCATGGAGGGCTGAAAATGTCGGATGTAAAGAAGATTGCGACCCGCGAAAGCTATGGCCGCACCCTGGTTGAGCTGGGCAAAGAAAACGATAAGATTGTGGTGCTGGATGCAGACTTGGCGGAATCCACCAAGACCGGTGTGTTCAAGAAAGCTTTTCCCGAGCGCCACTTTGACTGCGGCATTGCCGAGGCTGACATGATCGGCATCGCGGCCGGTCTGGCCGCGGCGGGCATGGTACCGTTTGCTTCCAGCTTTGCGATGTTTGCTGCCGGCCGTGCCTTTGAGCAGATTCGCAACTCGGTTGGCTATCCTCACCTGAACGTGAAAATCTGCGCGACCCATGCAGGCGTTTCTGTGGGCGAGGACGGTGCGACCCATCAGTGCAATGAGGATCTGGCCCTGATGCGTACCATCCCCGGCATGGTGGTGCTGAACCCTGCGGATGACACCGAGACGGCTCTGGCCCTGCGCGCTGCCGCAGAGTATGTCGGCCCCGTGTATATGCGCCTGGGCCGGTTGGCGGTGCCTGTTATCAACGACCCCGCTACCTATAGATTTGAGATCGGCAAGGCCGTGACCCTGCGGGAAGGCACCGATGCAACCATCGCGGCCACCGGCCTGATGGTTGCCCGTGCTCTGGAGGCCGCCGATATGCTGGCTGCCGAGGGCATTCATGTGCGTGTGCTGAACTTCCACACCCTGAAGCCCATGGACGTGGAGGCAGCCTGCAAGGCAGCCAACGAAACCGGCGCCATTGTGACCGCGGAAGAGCACAGCGTCATCGGCGGTTTGTACAGCGCGGTGTGCGAGTCGCTGCTGGTCAACGGTGCAGGCTGCCGTGTGCTGCCTGTGGCCGTGATGGACGAGTTCGGCCAGTCCGGCCCTGCCGAAGAGCTGCTGAAGGTATACGGCCTGACGGCCGAGCACATTGCCCAGCGGGTGCATGAGGCCATTGGCCGCTGATCGCCCACCGGCAAGAGACTAAAACCAATTACCAGGCATATTGCGGCCCTCGCAGGGGCTGCCCTGGGCGGGGAGGCTTTCCCATTCCAGGTGCAGCTTCCCGCGGGGGCCGCAGACGTCTGGTTCAGGAAGGAGGCTGTGTGCCGTGACCTATCATCTTTGCCCGCAGAACGGAGACTCCATTGCAGTGCCTCAGTTGGTGTTCACCAATTTGAGCCGTGCGGATGAGAGCACCATTCGGGTGGCCCTGTACATTCTGTCCACCGGTGTGACGGACCCCCGAGAAATTGCTCATGCGCTTGGCTTGAAAAGTGTCCGTACCGCAGAAAATGCATTGAGATGGTGGGCAGGTGCTGGCCTTCTGGAGGCAGACCGTGCCCCGCAGGCGCCGTTGGCGGAGCCAGCCGAACGGCCGCAGATCGATTTTAGCACACTGCGTGACCCGATGGTGTCAATGCTGACGACGGAAACGCAGATGTATCTGGGCCGGACGCTGAGCCATCGGGATATGCAGCGTCTGGTAGGGCTGTATCTGCAGGAAGAATTTTCGGTGGAGGTCATTCTGCTGTGTGCGGCGCACATTGCAACGCAGGATAAGCACACAGTGGCCGCGCTGGACCGGGAATTGCGGGAATGGCGGCTGGCCGGTGTGGAAAGCGGAGAGGACGCGGAGCGGTATCTGAAGCTTTTGCAGCTGCGCAGCCAGCGGGAGAGCCGGGTGGCGGAACTTCTGCATATGCCGGTCAAGGACCTGAATCTAGCCGACCGGCGCTGCATCCGCCGCTGGTACGAGGAAATGAACTTTGATGACGCCATGGTGGCCGAGGCCATCCTTCAGGCGAACGGAAAAGAAGAGGTTCGCTACGTGAACGGCATTCTGAAATCCTGGCATGGGCGAGGGCTGCAAACGGTGGCGCAGGTGCGCGGCAGCGGCACGCTGGATGCACCGGAGAGCGGCAGCCTGCGGGTGGACCGTGCCGTGCCGTCCGGCCATGACATCTTGAAGCGGAACACCGGTCGCCCACTGCGGCTGAAACGGGAGGATTAAGCCATGCACAGCAGAGAGGAACTGTTTCGGGAAGCACAGCGCCAGGTGGCGGCCCGCCGCCAGCAGGCCGTGACTCTGGCCCAGCAGGTGAGCGAGCAGGCGCATCAGGCCATCCCGGAGCTGAGAGCCTGTGAAGATGAGATCACCCGGCTTGGGTTTGAGCGTGCGCAGCTGGCGGCAAAAGGGGCCAATGCCGAAACGCTGGTTCAGGCAAAGCAGCGGCAGCAGCAGGCCCGCGCCAAGCGGGAGGAACTTTTAAAAACCAATGGCTATGCCTCTGCGTCCCTGGAGCCGCGCTACGCCTGCCTCAAATGCCGGGATACCGGTGTATACGATGGAAAGGTATGCAGCTGCGTTTTGCGGTTGAGCCGGGAATTGCGCCGTCAGGAGATCAATGCGGCCTCGGCACTGAACATCTCCAGCTTTGACACGATGGACCTGTCTTTGTATCCGGACCGGTACGACCCGGAATGTGGTATGTCGGTGAGGGAATACATGGGGCAGGTAATCGGGGCGCTGCGGGAATATGCAGAGAGCTTTGACATGAAAAGCAGCAATCTGCTCATTACCGGAAACGCGGGCCTCGGGAAAACCCATGCAGCCCTTGCCATTGCCGGCATTGTGCTGGAGCGCGGCTACGATGTGATCTACATCAGCTCGCAGGAGCTGTTTGGTCATTTGGAGAAAACACGCTTTGAGGATGGCGACACGATGATGGAGGCCGTTTTGGGGGCAGACCTCCTGATTTTGGATGACCTGGGCACGGAGTATGCCACCAGCTATATGCTCAGCTGCTTTTATACGCTGGTCAACACCCGGCTGAGTGCGGGGCAGCCGACCATTTATACCTCGAACATTGTAGATGGCACCCTGTTCGAGAAGCGCTATACGGAAAAGATCGCCAGCCGATTGGGCGGAAGCTGTGAACCGATTTTGTTTGTGGGGGAGGACATCCGCCATTTAAAGAACAGCTGAACCGAGGTCGACGATAAAAACAAAAACAAAATGCAGCCGCAGTGCTGCACACAAACCAAGCGGCGGAAATACCGAATGGGGCAAAAGGGGGAGATCCTGAAGCCTGGTTTGGGTTTCCGCCGCTTTTTTGCAGAGAAGCTGCTTGTTCAAATGGGGGAATGACCGCAGTGAATGCGGAATATCTCATGCGATAATTCTCTATCTTGAAAGAAGAAGGCGGGAATCAAGCGGAGGATATGTGTGCAAACCGGAAAAACATGGAAATATGGCACAGAAAATCTGCCGATTGGGGATAAAACGGAGGCGCATTTTACAAACAAGAGAAAATCCACCGATTTTTTTGAAAAAAGGCTTTACAAACTCCAAAACCGGTGGTATTATAATATCACGCCAAGGGCACTGAGACAAAAACAAAGCGGCGCGGAGCTGAGAAACAGTTTTCGAAAGCTTGCAAGAGCGATTGTCCAAAAGGGCTGTTTGGCAGCGGTTCACAGAAAAGTGAGACGCAAATCCATTTTTCTGCGGCTTTAGCTCATCTGGTAGAGCGCCACCTTGCCAAGGTGGAGGTAGCGAGTTCGAGCCTCGTAAGCCGCTCCATATGGTGCTGTGGCCAAGTGGTAAGGCAAAGGTCTGCAAAACCTTCATTCACCAGTTCAAATCTGGTCAGCACCTCCACAGAGTCGCGGCAAGCAATGTCTGACATTTGCTTGCCGCGGCTTTTTTGTTTGTACAGAAGCGTTTGAAAAACGGGAAGGAAACAATCATGAAAAAACTGAAGTACCGCATTGTTTACAATGCACCTGCCGTGTTGACGTTTGCATTGCTTTCTTTTGCAGTTTTGCTGTTGGGGCAGCTGACGAACAATCAGAGCACCTATCGCTTTTTTATGGTGTACCGCGGCAGCCCGACAGACCCGCTGACCTACCTGCGGTTGGTCAGCCATGTATTTGGGCACGCGGACTTTTCGCACTTCTCCGGTAACTTCCTGTACATTCTGATGCTCGGCCCCGGAGTGGAGGAAAAATACGGCACAAAGCGCCTGGTGGGAATGATGGCGGTTACGGCACTGATTACCGGCGTAATGCAGGTTGTGCTGTTCCCTTCGACCGGCCTGTTGGGGGCCAGCGGCATTGTTTATATGATGATCGTGCTCAGCTCGGCCACAAATTTTAAAAAAGGGGAGATTCCCCTCACACTGGTGGTTGTGGCAGCCTTGTACATCGGAAGCGAATTTGTCAGCGGCATGACGCTGGCGGACAACGTGTCCCACTTTGCGCACATTGTGGGCGGCCTGTGCGGCGGTGCCTTTGGCCTTGCGCTGGCGGGGCAGGGCGGTCGTCGGCGCCGGTAATGGGGCCGTCGGGTTGCATCTGAATGAAAAACCAATTATACTGATTACAAAGCAGAAAAAAAGAGCAAGATTCTGCAATTGTTTTTTGAAAATACAGCCGGGGCGATGGATGATTTTTCCTCGGCATTTGGGAGGCAGCAATGAAAAAAGCACTCATCACCGGCATTACCGGGCAGGATGGCAGCTATCTGGCAGAGTTTTTGCTGGAAAAAGGATACGAAGTACACGGCATTGTACGCCGTGCTTCGGTGAGCAATACCCAGCGCATTGACCACCTGATCCGCGCGGGACGCATTACGCTGCACGGCGGCGACATGGCGGATTCTTCCAGCATTATCCGAATTGTCAGTGCAGTGCGGCCGGATGAAATTTACAATCTTGCCGCCCAGAGCCATGTTCAGGTGAGTTTTGACGCCCCGGAATACGCGGGCGATGTGGATGCCCTGGGCGTGCTGCGCATTCTGGAGGCAGTTCACATTCTGGGGCTGGAAAAGACCTGCCGGGTGTACCAGGCTTCCACCAGTGAACTGTTCGGCAAGGTGGAGGAGTGCCCGCAGCGGGAGACTACGCCCTTCCATCCGTACAGCCCCTATGCGGTTGCCAAGCAGTATGGCTACTGGATCGTAAAGGAATACCGCGAAGCATACGGCATTTATGCCTGCAACGGCATTTTGTTCAATCACGAGTCGGAGCGGCGGGGCGAAAATTTTGTTACCCGCAAAATCACGCTGGCGGCTGCACGCATTGCCTGCGGCCTGCAGGAGAAGCTGTATCTGGGCAATCTGGACAGCCTGCGCGATTGGGGCTATGCGAAGGACTATGTGGAATGTATGTGGCTGATGCTGCAGCAGGATGAGCCGGACGACTTCGTGATTGCGACCGGCGAGCAGCATTCGGTTCGGGAGTTTACGCAGTTGGCCTTCCATTACAACGGCATTGAGCTGGAGTGGCAGGGAACCGGATTGGAAGAGAAGGGCATCGACAAAGCCACCGGCAAGGTTCTGGTGGAGGTCAGCCCGGATTTCTTCCGGCCCACCGATGTGGTCAATTTGTGGGGTGACCCCACAAAGGCCCGCACGGTGCTGGGCTGGAACCCCCGCAAGACCAGCTACGAGCAGCTGGCGAAGATTATGGCAGAGCACGACCGGAAGCTGGCACAGGCGGAAAAGGCCGCGCAGCAGTAACCCGAGCGGACAGTGAGAACGATTGAGTTTGATTTGAATGGATACAGTCATTCAGAGGCGAAAATTATGATGGAAAAGAATGCGAAAATTTATGTGGCGGGTCATCGAGGCATGGTGGGAAGCGCCATTTGCCGGGCGCTGGAGAGCCAGGGCTATCACAATCTGGTGAAGCGCACCAGCAAGGAGCTGGACTTGCGCCGTCAGGATCTGGTGGAAGCATTTTTTGAGAAAGAGCAGCCGGAATACGTGTTTCTGGCCGCGGCGAAAGTGGGCGGCATTCTGGCCAATGACAAGCACCCGGCCGACTTCATGTATGACAACATGATCCTGGAAATGAATGTCATCAAGGCAGCGTTTGACCATGGCGTGAAAAAGCTCATGTTCCTTGGCTCAAGCTGCATTTATCCCCGCATGGCACCGCAGCCTATGCCGGAGAGCTGCCTGCTGACCAGCAGCCTGGAAAAGACCAACGAGGCTTATGCGTTGGCGAAGATCAGTGGCCTGAAATACTGTGAGTATCTGAACCGCCAGTACGGAACCGATTACATCAGTGTGATGCCGACCAACCTCTATGGTCCGAACGACAACTACCACCCGGAGCACAGCCATGTGCTGCCCGCCCTGATCCGGCGTTTCCATGAGGCAAAAGTGAGCGGTGCAAAGACGGTGACCTGCTGGGGAACGGGTGCGCCGCTGCGTGAGTTTTTGTATGTGGACGATCTGGCCGATGCCTGTGTGTACCTAATGAACCACTACTCAGGCAATGAGACCGTGAACCTGGGCACCGGCAAAGAGCTGACCATCAAGGAATTGACGGAACTGGTGGCCAAGGTTGTGGGGTACACTGGAACGATTGAATGGGACCCCACAAAGCCGGACGGCACCCCCCGCAAGCTTTTGGATGTGAGCAAGCTGGAAAAACTGGGCTGGCATTACAAAACGGAGCTGGAAGATGGCATTCGCCTGACCTACGATGATTTCCTTCACAGTGAAATGCGCGCGGAACGCTGAGGAGCAGAACATGGATGTTTACGGCATTATCATGGCAGGCGGCGGCGGCTCACGCTTTTGGCCCTTAAGCCGCCAGGCAACCCCGAAGCAGCTGCTGAATTTGACCGGAAAAGACCTGATGGTCAACGAAACGCTGGATCGGATGGGGCTGGTCATCCCCGGCAAAAATATGTACATTGTGACCAATTGCACCCAGGCCCCCGCAATGGAACAGGCGGTTCACGGCCGGGTGCTGCCGGGGCAGATCCTGGCGGAACCGGCAGCCCGAAATACGGCAGCCTGCATTGGTTATGCTGCCTTTGAGGTGCTGAAAAAGCGGGGGGACGGCATTTTGTGTGTGGCCCCTTCGGATGCGTACATTCGGGACTGGCCGGCCTTTGCGGGCGTGCTGGAAACGGCAGTGAAAGCGGCCGAGCAGACGAATCAGCTGGTCACCATCGGCATTCAGCCGACCTTCCCGGCCACAGGATATGGATACATCCAGTATGATGCACGGGAGCAGGACGCGGCCCATAAGGTGCTGCAATTTAAGGAAAAACCGGACGAAGCCACAGCAAAGCGCTATCTGGCCCAGGGTAGATATGCCTGGAACAGCGGAATGTTCATCTGGAAGGCCTCGGTGATTCTGGAGCAGTACCGTCGCTATCTGCCGCAGGTGTACGAACCGCTGGAGCGCATTGCAAATGCCATGGGCACTGCGGAGGAGCACAAGGTTCTGCGTGAAGTGTACCCGACCATTCCGTCCATCAGCGTGGACTATGGCATTCTGGAGCGCAGCTCGGATGTGTGGATGGTAAATGGAGATTTTGGCTGGAACGATGTGGGCAGCTGGGATATGCTGCCGGTGCTGCATCCGGCGGATGAGCAGGGCAATGTGACGGTGGGCGATTGCCTGACCCTTGATTGCGAGAATGTGATCGGCTATTCTTCCGGGCGGCTGGTGGCTGCCGTGGGAGTGAAAGACCTGGTTGTAGTGGAAACCCCGGATGCGGTTATGGTATGCGACCGCAATCATGCCCAGGATGTGAAAAATATTGTGGAAGAATTGAAGCGGCAGGGACGGACCGAGCTGCTGTGAGCCGTGCTTGACCAACCTGGGGAGAAGATCAATGGCAACTGGAAACGAATACCGGCAATTTATTCTGGATCAATTGGCCGACGTACCGGGAATCCGACTGCGCCCGATGATGGGGGAGTATTTGCTGTATGTGCAGGAAAAGCTGGTGGGTGGCCTGTACGATGACCGGCTGTTGGTGAAGAACGTTCCGGCCGCGCGGGCAATGCTGCCCGCCAGGAGGGAAAGCCTGCCTTATGAGGGCGCCAAGCCCATGCTGCTGGTGGAAGAAGTGGACGATCGGGCGTTTCTGGCGGAGTTGATGGAAACGTTGCATCAGGCCCTGCCGGCAGCAAAGACGAAAAAGCGAATTGAGCAGCCCTGATAAAAAAGGTCGGGCGTTTTGAAACGCAGAATAAAACCACAAAGGAGGCATTGCAGATGACGGAGTATTGCCAAAAAAGACTGGAGCGCTGGCTGGAAAGCCCGGAAGTGGACGAGAACACCAAAGTAGCTCTGCGCGCAATGAAGGACGAGGAGCAGAGCGACTGCTTTTATCGGGACCTGGAGTTTGGCACCGGCGGCTTGCGCGGCGTGCTTGGGCCCGGCGACAACCGGATGAACGTTTACACCGTGCGCAAGGCCACGCAGGGCCTGGCGGATTATCTGAATGCCACCACGCTGCCCAAACGGGTTGCCATTTCGTATGACAGCCGCATTGGAAGCGAGCTGTTTGCCCATGAAGCGGCCTGCGTGCTGGCGGCCAATAAAATTGTTGCCTGGGTGTATCCCCGCCTTGAGCCGACTCCGGCGCTGAGCTTTGCCGTGAGGGATCTGGGCTGCGGAGCGGGTATTTGCATTACCGCCAGCCACAACCCGGCCAAATACAACGGCTACAAGGTGTACGGCGAAGACGGCTGCCAGATTACCCTGGAAGTAGCGGCTGCGGTGCAGAGCTGCATCGAAGCGGTGGACATTTTTGAAGGAGTTCGGCGAATGCCGTTTGAGGACGGCAAAGCGGCCGGCCTGATCCGTATGATCGGGGAGGATACGCTGAACCGCTTCATCCAGGCAGTGAAGGCGCAGGCACTGGAGCATTCCGGGGACGTTCAGCCGTTGAAGCTGGTTTACACGCCGCTGAATGGTACCGGTCTGGAGTGCGTGACTCGAATTTTGAAGGAAATTGGAATCACGGATGTGGCCGTGGTGCCGGAGCAGGAAAAGCCCGATGGCAATTTCCCGACTTGCCCGTATCCGAACCCGGAGATTCGGCAGGCGATGGAGCGGGGTCTGGCCCTGTGCGAAACGGTGAAGCCGGACCTTTTGCTGGGAACCGACCCGGATTGCGACCGGGTGGGAATTGCGGTTCCCGCAGATGGGCAATATCAGCTGATGACCGGCAATGAGGTGGGTGTTCTGTTACTGGATTATGTCTGCCGCCGCAGAAATGAACAGGGGACCATGCCGAAGAATCCGGTGGCCGTAACGACCATTGTCTCCACGGATATGGCGACCCCTGTGGCCCAAAAGTACGAAGTGGAGCTGCGGCGCACGCTGACGGGGTTTAAATTCATCGGCGAGCAGATCGGCATTCTGGAAGCCCAGGGCCAGGCAGATCGTTATATTTTCGGCTTTGAAGAAAGCTACGGATACCTTTCCGGCGGCCATGTGCGGGATAAAGATGCGGTGAACGCATCGATGCTGATCTGCGAGATGGCGCGCTGGTATCGGCAAAAGGGAATGACGCTGGCCCAGGCGATGGATGCGCTTTACCAGGAGTTCGGCTATTATAAGAACCTGCTGTGCTCGGAAGCATTTGAGGGCCAGAATGGCATGGAAACCATGCGTCGCCTTATGGACCAGCTGCGAAAGCAGCCGCCGAAGGCGCTGGCCGGGCTGCCGGTGCAGCAGGTGGTCGACTACCGGAATGCAGACGTCACCGGCCTGCCTTCTGCCGATGTGCTGGAGTTCCGCCTGAAAGATGACGCAAAACTGATGATTCGGCCCAGCGGTACCGAGCCGAAAATCAAGCTGTACCTTTCCGCCAAGGCGGCCACTGCAGAACAGGCGGAAGAACGGGTGCAGGCGTTGGCCCAGGCAGGAAAAGTGCTGCTGGCGGAATGAGAAAGGCGGACTTTGTTTATAAATGGGGACGCCGAGATGTTTATGGGCTGAAAAGATAGTTGGTCATTTGTCGATTAGCTCCAGTTTCGGACAATAAAAAGAAATTCCGCCAGAATAAAATTAGCGTGATCCAAATGGTTGGTTCAAAATAGAATTAAGAGGAGTCAATGGTCTGAGTCTCGCACTGTGCAGGGCTCAGACCATTTGAGTTTTATGATGACTCAACAAGACAATTTGCAGGGAAATGAACAGTGCTCCATTTGTTAGGCAGTAGTGTTATAATAATACGTGATAGGGGAAGTGTATGGCAGATTTGCGGAAAAGCGTCTATGTCGCAAATCACGGACGATAAAAATCATATATTGCAAAGCACTTTATGGTATAATCGACGGTTCATGAGCAGGATGTTGCTGTAATCTGCCAGATTCTGCTTCCTCGCTATAAAAATGTGAAGCGGCTTCAGGGTCATGACCGGAAATGTGAATTTTGCGGGTATGGCGGAAGCTGCAGAGGTTGTAATGATGATTGATTTGAAAGAGGCGTTAATCAATGAATTTTAAGAAAGCTCAGAACTATTGGAAAGAAAAAAGCGACATCCGTTAAAATGGACGCTTCAGTATTACGGACAAAAATCACAGAGTACATCACTGCGAACAATACCTGTGCGCTGGCCACTGGTGCAGATGGTTTTATCCGCAACACACCGATCGAATATTCTTATCATGATGGCTGCTTTTGGATGTTCTCGGAGGGCGGCGAGAAGTTTGTGGGGTTGGAAAAGAATCCGAATGTTTGCATTGAAATTTTTGACAAGTATGCAGGATTTGGAAGCCTGAAAGGACTTCAGGTGATGGGAGTTGCAAGCATTGTTGAGCCATTTTCAGCAGAATACAATGCTCATGCAGCGGTGAAAAAGATTTCGCTGGCAGCTCTGCAGAAACTGAATCCGCCGATGAATCTGATTAAAGTTCAGCCGGTCAACGCGGATTTCTTGAATTCTGACTTTAAAAAGGATGGATTTGATTCCAGACAACATATGGTGTTCTGAATTTAAGGAAGAGAATATGCTGCGATAGGCACGGGCGAAGAATTACCCGTGCCTATTTTTCTGCTTTGATTGGAGTTCCAACAGAAATGCCGGAGGATGATGTACTCCGCGTGCTTTTAGCCCTGCACAGAAAACAATTCCAGCGCCGCATCCAGAATTTCCTGCTTTGTCGTTCCTTTCGCAGTCATTGTACGCTCCTCCGGATTGCATATCTGCTTCTATTATGCCTACCGAACGGTAGGTTGCCAAGTGGGCGGGCATTTACGAAACTGCAAATGACAGGCCACCAAGTAAAATTCATTTCATTTTGTAAGATATCGAACAACAATGAAAGAACGGCATGTGAATATACTTTGTATCGCCTGTTTATCCGGAAATGGTTACGGTTTCGCGATTGCCATTCAATGCAGGGGCGAACGCGAAAACAGACAAGCAGTAAAAAAACAAGGAGTTGGATGTTACTCCAACTCCTCGCTTGAATGCAATGATTGATTTCGGATACAAGCCGTCTGCATTTACGCATTCTTTGGTTACGCCATTTTGAAACTGACGAAATAAATCCGTGCACCGAACCATGATTGGTTGTAGCCTGGCTGGCCTTGTCTCTGGCCAGGAGGCCAAAATGGGGGAATACGCGGAATGTCAGAATTGTTTCCCAAGAGTTTATCTCGTAGAAAGTTATCGCCTTTCAGAGCGTCCTATGCGTGCGCGCTGGAAGTTTTTAATGGCTGTGACCAAGTTTGCGTGCCGTTTGAAATGGTGCAAATTGTGATTAGGTAGCATTCCTTCTTTCTACCCGTAACACTTTAAACGATAAATGTAAATTGTACGACCGGAACTGCGTAAAACACAGGCAAAATCTGTCCATCATAACTGCAAATGTTAATACGATAGTACGATAAAAGGCAACTAGCGCTGAAACAAAAAGGCCGGTAGGCTCCATCTGCATTTGCAAAAGCAGGGGAAGCCCATCGGCCTTTTATTGTTGATAATGAAACTGTTTTCGGTTTTTATGGGGGCGAGGTTTGCCTGCACCTGGCCGGATGAATCTGAACTGCGCAGTGTTTTATGGAAGGGCTGCGGTCCGGTATCTCAGCGCCTTTGTGGGAAAACGTACATTTGGCAAAACTCGAATTAAAGGCAGCGGCGTTTCGCGCGGTGTGATATGATTAGCCCCTTCTCGCAATGGTCTGTTTGGGGCAGATTTCCGCGCAGCGCCCGCAGTGCAGGCAGCGGTGCTGGTCAATGACCACCGGCTTCTGCGTGATGTCGATGCACTTCTGCGGGCAGACGGAATAGCACAGCTTGCAGCCAATGCAGCCGTTCCCCACAAAGTAGCCGGTCAGCATGGTCTGTGCATGGCCAATCACGATGCCGTCCCGGGTCACATGGGCGGGGTCGCTGATGTCGAAATATTCGCCCTCAGCTTCGTACAGGCAAAATACCTCCAGTGCGGCGCGGGTATCGCCGGGATAGATGGCCTGCATATAGGGGTTCTTCACAAAAATCTCGTCCAGCTTTTCGCTGCCAATGTTCTTGATCTTTCCCCGCAGGGAAATCGAAACCTTGTCTTTCGTGGCGGACAGAGCGATGAACCCTTGCTCCATCAACTGCGTATAAAACGCCTTGCCCTTTGCGGTCAGAAAATACACACCCTGTTCATCCCACAGCATCATGTCGATCACACGGGTCTGGGGGTGTCCGTCTACCCCGATGGTGGCCACGGTGGTGGAATGGATGCCCTCCACCAACAGCTTCAAATAGTCATTGCGCTTCATCATTTCATCGACCTTTCAATACGGGAGTAAGCCGTTTATAGATTAGCATTGTCACACCGCCGAGCACAAGCTCTTTGAGCAAGTTAAAGGGGAAGGCGTTGAAGAGCACCACATCCAGCTTTGTATGGATGAAAGGCAGAAACTCGGCAAAAGAGGCGATGAGCTGGTCAAGGGGCATGAAATTCTCGAACAGCGGCAGCAGAATGAAGTAGTTGGCAAGAGCGGCCGCAATGCCCATGACAACGCTTGCAAAGATGCAGGCGAACCGTGCGGTATTCTTCGTTTTGCGGTGCTTGTAGATCAAACCCGCAGCAATCACATAGGAAGCGCCCATCAGGAAGTTGGCGATTTCGCCGACGCCGCCGGTGGAAGAGGTGAAAAGCTGCAGAGCATTTTTGATAAGTTCGATCAGCAGACCGGTAAGCGGCCCGAAGGCGAACGCCCCGATGAGGGCAGGCAGGTCGGACAAATCCATTCGCGCAAAAGACGGCGAGAGAGGAACAGGAAATTCCACAAAGGCCAGCAGATAGGAGACGGCGGCCAGCATCGCCGTCATGGAAATGGCGCGGGCAGAAAGCGACGCGGGCTTCCTGCTTTTTGCGGGGGAAAGGGTGTTCATGGTTGCTCCTTGAAAAAGATATGCTTGGATTTGAGAGCAGCCCCACAGGCGGGGATTCCTGCGGGGCTGCTCTCTCACATCTTCTTTCATCCGGACTGTGACCGTCGGCTGCGGAATTTCACCGCATCAGGCGCATTGCGCTTCGCAGGCTGTACTGCCGGTGGGGAATTTCACCCCGCCCTGAAGATTCTTGTTCGATTTTTTTAGAACTCATAGGGAGGGTTGCCGGAGAAGTCCGCGATGACGCCGTGGGGGTTCTCCAGATAGAACACCTCAAAGATTGGGTTGGTGGCCTCGCCGTACTGGACCTTCACGATGGGGTTCTGGATGCACATCTCCTTGGCAGCCATGTTGTTCTCGAACACGGCCTTGCCATGCAGGCGGATCCATGCGTATTCCGGGCTGGAAACGGAAATTTCGATCTCGGGGTTCTCCTGCATATCTTTGTAGACGTCCTTCTGGTTGTTGGTGCAGAACCACAGCTTGCCCTCCAGCTCGCCCGCGAATATGAAGGGGCGGCACTTGGCCTTGCCGTCACGGCCCACGGTGGCCAGATACTGCACGGGATTGGCATTCAGAAATGCAACGACTTTATTCATGATGAGTACCTCCAAAATGATGGTTCGTTTTTCGCTCGAAGGGGTGTTTCTTTTCGATGCTTTGATTGTAACCGCAATTTTTCGCCTTGAAAAGTACGCACTTTTTTATTACCCAGTTACCCAAAGGGAACCATACCCCTGCGTCGACTTGCATAAACCACTAAAGAATGGCTTGCGATGAAATAAGCGCTCATGGCCGAACGGGGACAGCCGGAACGTTATGGCCGCAGACCGGAAGAGTTTTCGGCAAAGCTGGTACAAATGAATGCATTGTCCCATACACTGCTAAAAGAACTTTGTTTTGCCCGTGGACTCCAAAAGCAATTCAAAAAGTGATTGAGGAGCAGGTGGAAAAATGTATCGAGCAAACCGCAGGAAGCAGCTGCCCCAACCGCCAAAAGAAAAAACAGGCCGTAAAGAACGCCGCCGGGGGTTCTTCGCGCCGATTCTTTTGCTGGCGGCGCTTGGATGCTTCTTGCTCTTCCGTGTGGGGCAAAATGTGCAGCCCACTTTAAATGCGCTGGCTGGATATGAATGCCGGAGCAGCTGCCTGGAAATCATCAACCAGTCGGTACAGGATGTGCTTGCGCGGGAGCCGGAGCTATGCCGCGGGCTGTATGTGTACGACCAGGATGACGACGGAACGATTCTTGCCGTGCGCGCGGACCCGCAGGCCATGAGCCGCGTGCAGCTTCGCCTGACTCAGGAGGTGATTGACCGGCTGGGTGCCCGAAAAAGCCGATTGGTTCGGGTCCCGGTGGGGACGCTGCTGGGGTGGAAGGTGCTGGCAGAGCGCGGGCCGTGCATTTCCTATCGCTATTTGCAGGATGCCTATGTAACCAGTAGCGTGAACACCCGGGTAAGCCATACCGGTATCAATCAGACGGAACTGGACGTGAGCATCGCGTTTCAGGCCACCATGGCTGCCCTGTTCGGAAATGCGGTCACCCAGGTGGAGGTGGAACACGAACTGCTTTTGGCGCAGATCCTGCTGGTGGGGCAGGTGCCTCAGGTGTACGCAGGGGCTGATTTTTCGGCAGGAACGTGATATAATAAAATGAAATTTCGGAATTGCCGTAGGTAAAACGTGCAGCCAACGTTTTGCAGAGAGGTGGATGTATGGAACTGGAACAAGCGCGCCGGCGTGTGAAGGAATTGCGGCGAATCATCGAATACAACAACAAGCTTTATTACGACCAGGATGCTCCGGAACTGGAGGATTTTGAATACGACGCCCTCACCCGGGAGCTGAAGGCGCTGGAGGCAGAATACCCGCAGCTGATCGACTCGAATTCTCCCACCCAGAAAGTGGGCGGAACGCCTTCCGGAAAATTTGAGAAGGTGATCCATGCCGTTAAAATGGAGAGCCTGCAGGATGCATTCTCGCTGGAAGAACTGCGGGATTTCGACCGGCGGATGCGGGAGGAAGCCGGCAACGACGTTCAGTATGTGGTGGAAGAGAAAATCGACGGCCTGTCGGTAAGCCTGGAGTATGAAAATGGCCGGTTCGTGCGCGGTTCCACCCGCGGCGATGGCGTGGTGGGCGAAGATGTGACCGCCAATCTGGCTACGGTAAAGGCCATTCCCAAACAGCTGAAGGATGCACCGGAGTTTTTGGAGGTGCGCGGAGAAGTTTATATGCCGCATGCGGCGTTCAGCCGGCTGGTGGAAGAGCAGGAACTGAACGATAAGGCGCCTTTTAAGAATCCGCGCAATGCGGCGGCCGGTTCCCTTCGGCAAAAAGACAGCAAAATCACGGCGGGACGGGGGCTGTCCATTTTTGTGTTTAACGTGCAGCAGGTGCGGGGCAAAACCCTGACCAGTCATCACGAAAGCCTGGATTATCTGAAGAGCCTGGGGTTCCCCGTATCGCCCCGGTATCGGCGGTTTGACAACATCGAGGACGCCATTGGGGAAATTCAGCGGATCGGCGAGGCGCGCGGTAAGCTGGCTTATGACATTGACGGCGCGGTGATCAAAACCGACCGGTTCGATCAGCGGGAAATGGTGGGAAGCACCAACAAATTTCCGCGGTGGGCCATTGCGTTCAAATATCCGCCGGAAGAAAAGGAAACCGTCCTGAAGGACATCCGCATTACGGTGGGGCGCACCGGTGTGCTGACCCCCACGGCCATCTTCGAGCCGGTGCAGCTGGCGGGCACCACGGTAGCCCGTGCCATCCTGCACAATGAGGACTTTATCCGGCAGCTGGATGTGCGCATTGGCGACACCATCCGAGTGCGGAAAGCAGGCGACATCATTCCGGAGGTGGTGGCCGTAGCACACCATGCGCCGGACGCAGAGCCGTACCAAATGCCGACGGTCTGCCCTTCCTGCGGGGCGAAGGCGGTTCATCTGGAAGACGAAGCCGCGTTGCGGTGCGTCAACCCGGAGTGCCCAGCCCAGGCGCTGCGGAATCTGATCCATTTCGCCAGCCGGGGTGCCATGGACATTGACGGCCTGGGCAAAAAGGTTGCGGAGCAGCTGGTGAACAAAGGGCTGGTGCACAGTGCGGCAGACCTGTATGATCTGACCCGGGAACAGCTGCTCACCTTGGACAAATTTAAAGAGAAGAGTGCAGATAATCTGCTGGCGGCCATTGAGGCCTCCAAGCAGAACAATCTGGATAAGCTGATTTTTGGCCTTGGTATCCGCAACATTGGTGATAAGGCCGCCGCGCTGTTAGGAGAACATTTCGGCAGCATGGAAAAACTGCGGGAGGCAACGGCGGAGCAAATGGCGGAAATCGACGGCTTCGGCGGCGTAATGGCGGAGAGTGTGCTTGCCTTCTTTGCCCGTGAGGGCACCGCAGACCTGCTTGCGCGCCTAGAAAAATCCGGGGTCAATATGCAGTGGACCGGCGAAGAAAAGACCACCCTGCTTGCAGGCATGACCATCGTTGTAACCGGTACGCTGCCCAGTCTGAGCCGTGTTCAGGCGGAAGAGCTGATTGTGAAAAATGGCGGCAAAGCCAGCGGCTCGGTCTCGAAAAAGACGAGTTATGTACTGGCCGGCGAGGCAGCCGGAAGCAAGCTGACCAAGGCGAACACGCTGGGTGTACCGGTGATTGACGAAGCGGAATTTTTGCGCATGATCGAACCCGGCAACAGCTGAAACGCTGAATAACGTAAAACGAAAGCAGGCAGTGCTGCAATCACGAGAGTTTCTCGGGATTTGCAGCGCTGCCTGCTTTTTTGTTTGAATCAATATCCGAAAAGATTGCGGAAAACGCCCCATGCGAGCAGAACCACCACAAGTGTCAACGCAATGCGTTCATCGCGCTTGTTCAGGCCCGGATGACCATTTTTCAGGTAACCTGAGGCCATGCGGGCCAGCAAATACCCAATGAGAGGGGAAAACAGCAGCAGGCAGGGGTTTGCCTGCCAGGCCGCCGCCCATTGCCCATGCAGCAGGGCAACGCACATATGGGTAACCCCGCACCCTGGGCACCGCAAGCCGGTCAGCCGGCGAAAAAAGCAGGGGAGTGGATGGCCAATCGCCCATAGGGCATAAAGGATGTCGCCTGTAATGAGCAAGCCAAGCAAGCCCACCGTCAGTTTTCGGATTCGGATGTAAACCGGTTCATTCATTGGTTTGTGCTTCAGTTGCCGGAGGAGAGCGAAGCCATGCGATTCAGGTCGTCCTGCATCAGAGCCATGGTGACAATGCTCAGGCCGAAGATGTTCAGGATCACATACAGAAGTGCTTTGTTGGTGTCACAGGGGATGCCGACCCGTGCCATTGCATCGTTCATGCGGTTGCCGTTTTTGTAGGCCCAGTACAGGCCATAAATGCCGCAGGTTACGATGGAGAGCAGGATGACCATCCCGCCGGACGTTGCGTAGGGGTCGTTGCTGGCCACGTTGCTGTCCTGCACGATGCAGTACTCCCAGTAAATGCCGTAGATGCCGCAGGTGATCAGGGAAAGAATGATGCACATGGGAATACTTCTTTGCTGAATCGGGTACATAGAAAGACCTCCTCATCGGTTGTTGCTGATAAATTCATTATAACGGGAACCAAACGGGTTTACAATTCTATTTCGCATCAAACTCCTTATCCTCAGATTTCTTCAGAAAAGGCAGAGGAAAATCCCCAGCCTCGGACACTGAATATGTATACGAACCAGGCGGAAGTTTGAATTCAAAAAGCAAGCCGGGATTCTTTTAAAGAAGGACATACCCGCCGGGCCTGCCGCATAGAGTAGGGCAAAGGAGTGAGAGACGACGATGGACGAGTATTTTGATGCAATCCGCCTGCTGCCTGCTTTTTTACGGCTGGCATTGGTGAAGCTGGACCCGACACAAGCGTGCCTGGTTCAGGAAATACGCCTGCGCAGCGGCCGTCCGGCGGCGGTCACGCTGCAGGGACGGGCCTGTTTCATTACCCCGGAAGGAACGCTGACCCAAACACCGGACCAGGGCCTGAGGTTGGGACAGACAGAGCTGCTGGACGCCTGGCATTCTCTGTGCGGCTATTCCGTTCACAGCGTGGAGCGGGAGCTGGCACGCGGATTTTTTACCTTGCGGGGCGGGCACCGGGTCGGAGTGGCTGGAATTGCCCATTGGGCCGGCGAAACCCAGGACGGGTGGCGCGTTGTTACCTCCCTGAACATCCGGATCGCGCGGGCCGTGTCGGCCCCTTTGCCGGAACAGATGACGGAACTAATCGATGCATCGGGCAGCTGGATTCTAGTTGGCCCGCCGGGGAGCGGAAAGACCACCCTGCTTCGGCAGGTGGCCTATGCACTCAGCGAAAAGGGCCGCCGGGTGGCCGTAGTGGACGAGCGCTGTGAGCTGTTCCCCTGTAACAGCCGCGGATTTGCACTTCCGGTTCCATATCATTGCGATGTGCTCTCGGATATGCCAAAAGCAGAAGGGATTCTCTCGGCCGTGCGCAGCCTTGGCCCGCAGGACGTGCTCTGCGACGAGCTGGGCGGTGCGGAGGATATGGCCGCGGTTCAGCAGGGCCTGGGATGCGGGGTGCGCTTTGTTGCCAGCATTCACGGCGAAACCAGAGAAGATCTGCAGCTTCGCTGTGGGGCATTGCTGGGGAAAGGGGGCTTTGAGTATGCCGTGCTCCTGAAAGGGAACCAGGCCCCCGGGCAGATTGCGGAGATAATGACGCTGACATGAGGATGCGTTTGCTGGGGGCGCTGATTTTGGTGCTGAGCGGGGTAGGGAGAGGCGTAGCACAGCAGAAGAAAGCGCTTGCGCGGGTTCAGGCCTTGGAAGAACTGCTGCGGCTTTTGCAGGGGATTCAGCGGGAAATCCAATACCGGGCGCTTCCGCTGGATGAAATTTACGAACAGCTTGAGAAAAGCAAAACGATCCTCAATCTTTCTCAGTGGCACAGCCTGCGCACGCCTTGCCTGCCGGAGGTTTTGACGGAGGCAGAACGCAGAACGTTTGAGCATTTCTTCGCCCATTTGGGAGAGGAAAATGCGGAAGAAACCTGCATTCAGCTCTCATACATGAAAGAACAATGCGAATGTTTTGTGCAGGACGCCCGGCAGCGGGCCAGTACGGCGACAAAACTGGAATTGCCCGCCTGCATCTGTTTGGGGTTGCTTGCCGCACTTCTGGCGATTTGATTTGACCTTCCCGGCAGGCAGAAGCGACATGCTTATACAAAAAGAAAGGAAGAGAAGGCACATGGAGATTGACCTTGTGTTCAAAATTGCGGCCATTGGGATCATTGTGGCGGTGCTGAATCAGCTGTTGATCCGCTCTGGCCGGGAAGATCAGGCAATGATGACCACGCTGGCAGGGCTTGTGGTGGTGCTGGCCATTGTGTGCCAGCAGATCAGCGAGTTGTTCGTTACCATCAAAGCGCTGTTTGACCTGTGAGATGCCTATGGAACTGCTGCGGATTTGCGGGTTTTGCCTGACGGCGCTGGTGCTGATTGTACTTTTGAAACAGTATCTTCCGGTTTATGCCGCAGTGGCGTCGCTGGCGGCTGTTTTGGGGTTGCTGGTGGTGATTTCAGGGTGGCTGGCACCCTTTTTGCATTGGATTCAAACCCTGCCGGACTTTCCTCAAAGCGAAAATTTCAAGTATCTGCTGAAAGCAGCGGGAATCGTACTGGTCAGCCAATGCTTACAGGAGCTTTGCCGGGACGCCGGGCAGGGGGCGCTGGCCTATGCCGCCGATCTGGCCGGCCGGTGCCTGGTGCTGCTGACGGCCCTGCCGATGATGCAGCGCGCGCTGGATGTGCTGCTGGAGCTGCTGCAATGAAACAAATTGAAAAGAATGGAACAAGGCTGCTCTGTTTGACGCTGCTGCTGTTTGGGGCCGTCGTGCTTGCACCCGCTGCCCATGCGGCATTTGATGAAGAAACGCTGTGGGCCGATGGCGGCGCGGGATTTTCTGCCTGGGTGCAGGGGCTTTCAATGGAGACGCTGCTGGAAAAGCTCACCGAAGCGGTACGCAGCCAGGCGGTGGAACCGCTGAAATTTTTCGCCCGTCTCGCCGCCGTACTGTTTTTGTGCGCCGGAATTTCCGGCTTTGCCAGCGAAGAAACGTGTGGGCTGAAACCGGTGCTGGCTGCCTGTACGTTTTTGCAGGCCGGTTCGCCGACCCTGTACCTGCTGGAACGGGTGGGAGACGAGGTACTGCAATGTGCCGTGTATCTTTCCGGTTTTGTACCGGCGTTTTCCGGCGTGTTGGCCAGCTGTGGGCAGCCCAGTGCGGCAGCGCTGTACGGCGGGATGTTTTTGGGAGCCGCAAATCTGGCGGCACAGGCGATCTCCAGCCTTGTTCTTCCCATTTTGCAGGTGTTTTTGGCAGTCTACGCGGCGGCCTGCATCTGCGGTCTGGAAGGAATGCCGGATGCGGCAAAACTGCTGCTGAAAACGGCTAAATGGATGGTCAGCCTGATCTCCATGCTGCTGGGCGGTGTTCTGGGCCTGCAAAGCCTGCTGGCCCAAGGCAGCGACAGCCTGGCGCTGCAGACCGGCCGTTTTCTTACCGGTAGCATTCCGATCGTCGGCCAGCTGGCCAGCTCAGCGGCAGGCAGTGTTCTGGCTGGTCTGCGGGTGCTGAAAGGGACGCTCGGTGCAGCGGCCATTGGTTTTCTGATCATTCAGTTCGGGCCGGTGATGCTTCAATGCGCGGTATATGAGCTGTGTTTGCGGCTGTCCGGTGCGCTGGCCGAGGCACTGGGGCTGGAAAGCAGCCGGGATGTATTGAACGGACTGGCGGAAGGGGTAGGGCTGTGCATGGCCATTTCAATTCTGTTCTTTTTGATGGTGGTGCTGGTTACGGCGTTCATGATTTTGCTGGGAGGCAGCTGATGGAGACAATTCGGCAGTGGGCGGCAAATCTCTGCATGGGGTGCATTCTGGTCGGGATGCTGCGGGCGCTGGTGCCGGATGAAAGCCGGAACAAAGGCATAAAGCTGGTGTTTACCGTGTATATTGTACTGTGCATTCTTACATCTCCGGGAAAAATCGATCTGGGGCAGATGCGCAGCCAGCTGCGGCAGACGCCAACGATTTCGTGGGAGCAGCTGGTTCAGCACACAGCAGAAGAGCAGCTGACGGCATGGGCAAACCGCACTTTGGCAGAGGCCGGAATCGATGGCAGTGCGGCAATCGCCGTGGAAGGCCCTGATGAAACTCGGCTGACGGCTGTAATAACGGTGAGCGCAGACGATGCCGAACAGGCCAGACAATTGCTGCAGGCCCAGCTGGGAGCCGATGCGGCCATTGAATTTCAGGAGGCCATGGAATGAAACTGGATGCACAAAGGCTTGCGGGCGCTTTGAAGCGGCCCTCCAGCCTATTGATTTTGGCGGGGCTTCTGGGGCTGGGGCTGATCTTCCTCAGCGACAGCACGGGCAGAGCATCCGGCGCTGCCCAGGAACCGACAGCATCGGCGCAGATTGAAGCATATGAGGCACAGATGGAACGGCGCCTGACGGAGCTGATCGAGCGGATGGACGGCGCCGGCCAGGCGCAGGTCATGGTCACGTTTGAGGCCACAGGAGAAACCGTTTACGCACTGGATGAGCGCATCAGCCAGGACGGCAGTACCCAGAGCGAACACGTTCTGGCTGGAGGGCAGCCCGTCACCCGGGAAATGCTGCTGCCGACGGTGCAGGGGGTGGCGGTGCTTTGCCAGGGGGGCGATGACGTTGTGGTGCAGGCGCGTGTGACCGAAGCGGTTTCGGTGCTGCTGGGAACTACGACCAATCGAATCAGCGTTGCAAAAATGAATTAGCAGGAGGAAACGCTCATGAGAAAATCCAAAACAAACCGAAAAATGACCTTGGCAACTCTGGTGGTCGCATTGGCGGTGGCGGTTTATCTGAACTGGGAGTACGCGAAGAGCGCCGACCTCGCACTGGACGCGGCGGACCCGGCAGCGGGCAGCGCTGCGGAGGAGCCAGTGGTGGACGAACTGCCGGTGCAGGCACAGCCTTCCGCCAGCCGAACGTATGGTGAGGCACAGCTGGTCAGTGCCAGTGCAGCCAGCAGCCAGAGCTTCTTTGAGGAAGCCCGGCTGGCCCGAACCAAAGCCCGGGACGAGGCGATGGACAGCTTGCAGAAAAGCCTGAAAAAGGCCAGCCTTACAGAACAAGAGAAAACCGACCTGACGGCCCGGCTTACCCAAGAGGTGGACGCGATCACCCAGGAAAGCGATGTGGAAGCACTGGTGAAGGCCAAGGGCTTTGTGGATTGCGTAGCATATGTGAGCGAAGGCAAGGTGAACATCACCGTGATGACCAGCGGCGACCAGTTGACAGCGGATGAGGTGACGCAGATCCGCGACATCGTATTGAGTAAGTGCAATGTAACCGCACAGAACATCACGGTGGTTGAGGTGAAATAAGTCCCGCGCGACGGCCTGCCGGGCAGCTGGAGAGAAAATTCCCGGCACAGCTTGCCGGGGGAGTTGTGCAACCCGGAAAAAGATGCTATAATACTCACAAATGTTCACCGAAGGTGGGTTTTGCCCGCTGACCGGGTGTTAGATACAGGAGGTCCGACTGATGGAAGTGCAAAAGAACGGTGAAACGGGCGGCAGCCTGCAAATTTCGACCGAGGTTATCGCCAAAATCGCAAAACTCGCCGCAATGGAAGTGGACGGCGTGCAGGACGTGAGTGCTGTCGCGCCTTCCATGCGCAGCATCCTGGGGCAGAAGGCCAGCAATACCATGAAGGCGGTTTCCGTTCAGATGGAGGACGGTGTGGCTCAGCTCACCGTCAATCTGCTGGTGGCCTATGGCAACCGCATTCCTTCCATGTGCGCCAAGGTGCAGGAAAACGTGAAGAGCACGGTTCAGAACATGACCGGTATTACGGTCTCTCGCGTGAATGTTGTGGTACGCGGGGTTGTTGTGCCCCAGACCGCTGAATGAAGAAGCAGCCGATTTCGGCTTGAAAATCCCGGCGGGGTTAAGGCCCGCCGCAATTTGTGAGGAACCCATGGAACAAAAAATGACCCGGCGCGAAGCGCGTGAACACGCATTTTTGGCGGCTTTTGCTGCTTCATTTGATGATACGGATCTGGAGACAACTCTGGATACGCTGGAAGAGGACGGCGGCTGCCAGCTGGATGCATTCGGCAAGCAGTTGATCCACAGCTATTACGAGCATATGGCGGAAGTAAACGATCTGATTGCGGCTCGGCTGAAGGGCTGGACCATCAATCGTGTGCCCCGCGTAAGCATTACGGTGCTGCGCCTTGCACTGGCAGAAATTCTGTACGGTGAAGAAAAGCTGCCCGGCGTGGTGATCAACGAGGCGGTGGAGCTGTCCAAGAAATATGGCGCAGCGGATGACTACCAGTTTGTCAATGGTGTGCTGGGTGCCGTGGTGCGCGATTTGGGGCTGGCCGAAGAACAGCCTGCACAGGAGTAAGCGGCCATGTGGGTCCTTGGCTTTGATACGAGCAATTATGCAACCTCCCTGGCGGTGTTTGACACCTGCGCCGGGGAGGTTGTTTATGATAAGAAAAAGTTTCTTCCGGTAAAGCCGGGCCAGCTTGGGCTTCGGCAGAGCGAGGCAGTCTTTCATCATACTGAAGCGCTCCCCGGCTTGCTGGAACAGCTGGGGCAGCAGGCGGATTTGACCCGAGTGGAAGCGGTTGGCGTTTCGGTAAAACCGCGCCCGGTTGAAGGTTCGTATATGCCCTGCTTTTTGGTGGGGCAGGGGGCAGCCCGGGCGTTTGCTGCATCCAAGGGACTTCCGGTGGTACAGACCACCCATCAGCAGGGGCACATGGCGGCCGCCCTGTATGCGGCGCATCGGCCGGAGCTGTTTCATCGGCCCTGCCTGGTGTTTCATGTTTCCGGCGGCACAACCGATTTGATCTTGTGCGAGGGCGTAGAAAAACTTACGACCATCGGAACAAGCTCCGATCTGTACGCCGGGCAAGCCGTGGACCGGGTCGGCGTTGCACTGGGTTTCGGCTTCCCTGCCGGGGAGATGGTCTCCCGCACGGCGGCAGAGTGCGATGAATTCATCCGCCCCAAAACCAGCGTAAAAGGGATGACCTGCAGCCTGTCCGGCCTGGAGAACCAGTGCAACCGCCTGCTGCAGGACGGCAAATCGCCGGCCTATGTCTGCAAATACTGCCTGCTGTGTGTGGGCGAAACGGTGGTGCGCATGGCGAAAGCGGCACTGGAAGAACATCCAGGCCTCCCCGTGATCTGCGCCGGCGGCGTAATGAGCAGCGGGTTGATCGCGGAATATGTGAGCCATCGCTTGCCGGATGTGACGTTTGTGCCCGGAAAATTCTCCAGCGACAACGCCATCGGTGTGGCGGTTATGGCGGCAAGGGAGGTGGCGGAATGGCAGAAGTGATTCGCGTTTCTGCCCTGAACCGCTATGTGAAGGCACGCTTTGAAGAGGACGAGCTGCTTCAGGACCTGGCTCTGCGCGGAGAAATCGCCAATTTTGTGCATCACCGCAGCGGGCATTTGTACTTCACGTTGCGGGACGAAAATGCCAGCGTAAAGGCGGTCATGTTTCGGCAGAACGCCCAGCGCCTGAGTTTTGAACCGAGTGAAGGCATGCAGGTCGTGGTGCGCTGCCGGGTAGGGCTGTATGAAAAGACCGGTTCCTATCAGATTTATGTGACGGATCTGTTTCCGGATGGCATCGGGTCGGTGCAAATGGCCTTTGACCAGCTGAAGGAACGTTTGGCGCAGGAAGGCCTTTTTTTGCAGGAGCGCAAACGCCCTCTGCCGCTGGTACCCAAATGCGTAGGGGTGATTACCAGCCGAAGCGGCGCGGCACTGCAGGATATCCTGAATGTGGGCGGGCGGCGTTGGCCGTTGGCCCATTTGCTGCTGGCCCCGGTCAATGTACAGGGGGAGCAGGCGGTTCCCAGTATGCTGAATGCCCTGGCAAAACTGGAAGCGGCAGGCTGCTGCGATGTGATTCTGATTGCGCGCGGCGGCGGCAGCAGGGAAGACTTGTGGGAGTTTAACAGCGAGGCGCTTGCCCGCGCCGTGGCAAAATGCCCCATCCCGGTGGTGTCGGCCGTCGGGCATGAAATTGATTACACCATTTTGGATTTTGTCGCCGATCTGCGCGCACCTACGCCTTCCGCCGCTGCGGAATTGATTTTTCCGGATGCACGGGATGTGCGGGAAAGAATATGCAAAATTTCTGAAGATATTCAAATAAATATGCATGATCGTCTGGGAATATGTTATAATGAAAAAGCCGAATGCGCCCAGCGCTGGAACGCAGTCACGCCGCAGACGATTTGTGCCGCGCGCGAGACAGTTCTGAAAGCGAAGGCACCGGCATTTCAAAACGCAATGGCAGCAAAGTTAAATCATGCGGCGGCGCGCCTGCAGAATGCAGCAGCATTGGCGGATGGGTTAAGCCCCTATCAGATATTGGCCCGCGGCTACGCGATGGTGCGCACAGAGAATGGTGCGCCGGTTCGCTTGGAGAAACTGCACGCCGAGCAGAAGGTTTTGCTGCAGGATGCCCACTGGCAGGCGACCTGCCAGGTATTGGCATTGGAAAAACAGGAGACGGAATGCGATGAGAAATCCCAAGACGTTTGAAGAGGGAATGCAGCGGCTGGATGAGACGCTGGCCAAATTGAACGACCCGGAAACGCCGCTTGCGGAAGCTTTGAAGCTGTATGCAGATGCTGCTGCACTGCTTGCCTGGTGCGACAAAATCCTGGCGCAGGCCAAGCTTCAGATGGAAGAAATTGATGCCCGTATGCCGCATACGGTTCAGGCAAGCGAGGATGAAGAATGAATTACGCACAAGAATATGAGCGCTATCTGTCCTTGGCTCAATCTCGATTGGAACGTTTGTGCGAGCAGTATTTGCCGGAGAATTCCACGACGGCGCAGGCTGCCCGTTACAGCCTTCTGGCCGGCGGCAAGCGGGTACGGGCCATTTTGGTGTTGGCCGCGTGCGGGCTTTTGGGCGGAGATGAGGCCAAAGCAGCCGATCTGGCCGGTGCTGTGGAGATGCTGCACTGCTATTCCCTGATCCATGACGACCTGCCCTGCATGGACGATGACGACACCCGCCGGGGCCGCCCTTCCTGCCACAAAGCCTTTGGAGAGGCTACGGCAATGCTGGCCGGCGATCTTTTGCTGACCGAGGCGTTTGAGGTGGTGGCCAGTGCGGACCTGAGCCCGGCGGCGCGCGTTCGGGCAGCCAAGGCCCTCAGCCATGGCGCCGGCGCTTATGGCATGGTGTATGGTCAGGAGCTGGATCTATATTACGAAGCACACAACCCGACGGAGGAACAGCTGCGGCTGGTTCACCGCAATAAGACCGGGGCGCTGATCAATGCCGCAGTGCAGATGGGCATGGCTGCGGCCGACGGCAGCGAGGAAGACGCAAACGCCCTGGAGCAGTATGCCTATGATCTGGGCCTTGTGTTTCAGATTGTGGACGATGTGCTGGATGTGACGGCCGCAGAGGAAACGCTCGGGAAACCCGTTGGCAGCGATGCAGAAAACGGAAAAACGACGTTTGTGACCTTGTACGGAGTGGAAGCCTGCCAGAAGCTTGCACAGGAAATGACGGAGCGCGCCTGCCAGAGACTGACCGGCCGTTATGGGCAGAAGGCGGAGTTCCTGTGCCAGATGGCACAGCGTTTGGTGGAACGGAGCTACTGAGAGGAAGTGAAACGCAGGGCCAATGGAATTGCTGAAACAAATTTATTCCTGGAATTACATTCTCAGTGTGGCGCTTACCTCCTGGCTTGTGGCACAGGTGTTAAAGACCATCATCAACTTTATCATGATTGGAAAATTTGACATTGAGCGTATGTGGGGTGCAGGCGGAATGCCCAGCGCTCATTCGGCCACCGTGTGTTCAATGACCATTGCCTGCGGGCGTTACGTTGGCGTGCATTCGCCCACCTTTGCAATTGCGCTGGTGCTGGCCGCCATTGTCATGTATGATGCAATGGGGGTCCGGCGTGAGACCGGCGAACAGGCGAAAGTGCTGAATCGGATGATCAGCGATTGGATGGATGTCTTTGCGGACAGCAATCCGGTATTTGCAGATCGAAAATTAAAAGAAATGGTGGGGCATACACCCATTGAAGTGCTCAGCGGTGCAATTCTGGGGGTCGTGATGGGCTTCATCATTCCGCTGATGTGAAATTCTAGAAAAGGAGGGAGCGACTGATGAAGTATCCGCTGTTGGAACAGGTTGCTTCGCCCGACGATGTAAAAAAGATCCCGGAAAATCAACTGGAAGAGCTTTGCGCAGAAATCCGCGCATTCTTGATTGAAAGCGTATCCCATACCGGCGGGCATCTCTCTTCCAACCTGGGCACCATTGAATTGACGGTTGCCCTGCATCGTGTGCTGCACACGCCGCAGGATAAAATTTTGTTTGACGTGGGGCACCAGTGCTATACCCATAAAATTCTGACCGGACGCTGGAAGCAGTTCGGAACACTTCGGACCATCGATGGAATTTCCGGCTTTCCTTCTCCGAAAGAGAGCGAGCACGATGCGTTTATTGCCGGCCATGGCAATACGGCCATTTCAACGGCCATTGGCATGGCGCGCGCCAAAAAGCTGAAGGGTGAACCGGGCAAGGTAGTTGCCATTGTAGGTGATGGTGCGTTTACCGGCGGCATGGTGTATGAGGGAATGAATAACATTGATACCCTCAACAATCTTGTTGTCATTCTGAACGACAACAAGATGTCCATTTCAAAGAATGTGGGGAATATGGCTCGCTACCTCACCGCACTGCGCACAAACCCACGCTATTTTAAGGCCAAAGAGGATGTAGAGGGCTTTTTGGACTCCGTTCCGCTGGTGGGGCAGCCCATCAAACGGGGCGTGCAGGAAACCAAACAGCTTTTGCGCCGGTACATTTACAACTCCACAATGTTTGAGGAGATGGGCTTCCAATACGTTGGCCCGTTGGATGGGCACGACGTACTTGGACTTGCCTCCACATTCAGCAACCTGCAAAAGCAGACGGCTCCGCTTTTCATCCATGTGGTGACTGTAAAGGGAAAAGGCTTTAAGCCTGCGGAAGAGAACCCCGGAGAATTCCACGGGGTTTCTGCGTTTGACCCGGAACATGTACTGGATCCGGATATTGCGCCTTCGGCCAGCTTTTCCACTGAATTTGGCCAGAAACTGGTCGAACTCGGGAAAACGCATGAGAATTTGTGCGCCATTACCGCGGCCATGAAATACGGCACCGGGCTTCAGTTCTTCTATCGGGAATTTCCCAAGCGCTTTTTCGATGTAGGCATGGCTGAACAGCATGCCGTGACCTTTGCGGCCGGTTTGGCCAGTCAGGGGATGCTGCCGGTGGTCGGAATCTATTCCACGTTCCTGCAGCGCTCCTACGATCAGCTGATTCACGACGTGAAATTGATGGAGCTTCCCGTGATTTTGGCAGTGGACCGCGCAGGACTGGTACCGGGCGACGGAGAAACGCATCAGGGCATTCACGATGTACCGTTCCTGAGCGAGATTGGGATTCCGACGGTTTGCCCCTGCAACTATGCAGAGCTTCGCTATTGGCTGCAGAAACTGGTAGAGGATTGGAGCGGCCCGCGCGCCATTCGCTACGCGCGCGGAGCGGAACCGGCAGCGCTTGCCGAACTGGGCTGCACGGGGCAGGAATTTGATCGGCTGCTCCAGCAGAAGGGCGCCCAGGTTGCCCTGGTAAGCTACGGAACATTGACCGAAGAAGTTTTAAAGGCTGAGAAAATTCTGGAACAAAAAGGGATTGCCTGCGATGTGTACAAGCTGACAAAGCTGTATCCGCTGCCGGAGGGATTTGCAAACGAGTTGGCGGCCCATTCCTGCATTCTGTTCGCGGAGGACAGCATCCGAAGGGGCGGTGTCGGCAGTTATCTGGCGGAAGACTTGCTGGAAATTGGCTGGCAAGGCAAATACCTTTACAGAGCGGTCAATCGTAATTGTTTGCCGCACGGTACCGTGCCGCAGCTTCGGCAGGTGCTGGGATTGACGGGTGAACAATTGGCAGAAGCAGTGGAGGAAGCATGGCAGTAAATAAAGTTCGGCTGGATCAATATCTTGTGCAGAATGGAATGGTGCAAAGCCGGGAGCGCGCAAAAGCACTCATCATGTCCGGCATTGTGTTTGTGAACGAGCAAAAGGCGGATAAAGCCGGTGACATTGTGCCGCCGGATGCCAAGGTTGAGGTGCGCGGCCATGACATTGGGTTTGTCAGCCGCGGCGGGCTGAAGCTGGCGAAGGCGATGAAGGTATTCCCGCTGTCTCCCGCCGGGAAGGTCTGCATGGACATCGGCGCTTCCACCGGCGGCTTCACCGACTGTATGCTGCAGAACGGTGCCGTGAAGGTGTATGCGGTGGACGTTGGGTACGGCCAGCTGGCGTGGAAGCTGCGCACCGACGAGCGTGTTGTAAACATGGAGCGCACCAACATCCGCAATGTTTCTTTGGACATGCTGGAAGAGCCGATCCAGTTCTTCAGTGTGGATGTCTCTTTTATTTCTCTGAAGCATATTTTCCCCGTGGCACAGGCCATTACCGCACCGGACACCTGTGGCGTTTGCCTGGTAAAGCCGCAGTTTGAAGCCGGGCGGGAAAAAGTGGGCAAGAAAGGCGTCGTGCGCGAAATCTCCACCCACATTGAGGTGATGGAGGCCGCCGCCGGTTACGCCGCGGCCAATGGGTTCGCTGTAGAAGGCATGGATTTCTCGCCGGTCAAGGGGCCGGAAGGGAACATCGAGTTTTTGATGTTTGTGCGCAAGAGCGATACACCTGTGGTGCCGGACCATGCGCTTTTTGAGCAGGTTGCACAGGCGGCCCATGAAAGTTTGGACAAGCCGCACGAGAGCTGACGGTTGGGAAGAAAGTGGAAAGAATGACGATTTTCCTGATTCCAAATTTGAACAAAGCCCGGGCCGCGCAGGTAACGGATCACGCCGTCCGCTTTTTACTGGATGCAGGTGCGCAGGTGCTTCTGCCTGAGGCGGCCGCGGAATTGCTGGAGCTGCCGCATCTGGCAGTACGGGATGGGTATTCCCGCGGGGATGTGGTGCTGACCGTAGGCGGCGATGGGACCATTCTGCACGCGGCCCGCGCCGGACTGAAATGGCATAAGCCGATTCTTGGCATCAATCTGGGCCGCACCGGCTTTTTGGCAACCTGCGAAGTGGACCAGCTGGAAGAAAAACTGGATTTGCTTCTCAAGCGGCAGTATCGGCTGGACGACCGGATGCTGCTGGATGCCTCCATTCAGGGGTTGGATGGCTGGAAGCGAACAGCCATGAATGACATCTCCATGTACTCCAGTGACCGGCAGAAGGCGGCACCCTTTGATATCTATTGTGACGGATTGAAGGTCAACCATTTTCGGGGCGACGGCGTGGTGGTTGCAACCCCCACCGGCTCAACGGCGTATTCACTTTCGGCAGGCGGCCCGATTCTGGATGCAAGGATCTCCGGCCTGATCGTGACGCCGGTGTGCGCGCACAGCATTCATTGCCCGCCGATTGTATTTTCGGCCGACCGGCGGCTTGTGTTGCAGGCGCAGCCGGATAAAAACGAAGAGGTTTATGTTTCCTGTGACGGAGCCGAAGAGCAGCAGCTGCCCGCCGGAGCGACGGTGGTCATCACAAAATCGGATCTTTCCGTTCAGTTGGTGGAATTTCAGCCGGGCGATCAGTTCCGGGCCATTGATGAAAAGTTGAGAGGAAGATGAGCATCATGAAAAGTGCCAGACACCAAGCGATTCTGAAACTGATTGAGCAATATTCCATCGACCGGCAGGAAGAACTTCTGCGCCATTTGCGGAGCATTGGATTTGATGTGACACAGGCCACCGTCTCCCGGGATATCCGGGAGCTTCGCCTTGTGAAATCCTCCGATGGAAAGGGCGGTTATCGCTACGTCTCCTCCAGCGCCCACGGCGGAAAAACCGGCCATTCGGCCAGTCGATTTGAAACGATTTTTCGCGAGTCTGTGGTAAAGGTCGATTATGCGGGCAACATTGTGCTGGTAAAATGTTTTTCTGGCATGGCGAATGCGGCCTGTGAAGTGTTTGACGCGATGAGCTGGGCCGATGTGGTCGGCACACTTTCCGGTGATGACACGTTTCTTGTAATTATGCGCACCGAACAAGCGGCAGGGAAAATCTGCGAAGAACTGAACCGCTATGTTATGCTGCACTGAGAAAGCCAAAGCAGAAAAGAGGGTGGAGCCATGCTTTCCGAATTGAAGATTGAGAATGTAGCAGTGATCGAAAAAGCACAGGTCCACTTTGATCAGGGCTTTAATGTGCTGACCGGTGAGACCGGTGCAGGAAAATCCATTTTGATCGACTCCATTCAGGCAATCATGGGCAGCCGGGTCTCCCGGGATCTGGTTCGGACTGGCGCGCGCAAAGCGTGCATCTGGGCCACCTTTGAGCAAATCCCGGAACAGGTAAAGCGCCAGCTGGAAAAGGCCGGGTACGAAGCGGAAGACAGCCTGCTGCTCTATCGCGAAATCTCGGCGGAAGGAAAAAGCAGCTGTCGGCTGAATGGGATGCCGGTTACCGCTGCCGTGGTGCGGGATATTTGCGGCGGCCTTGTAAGCATTCACGGCCAGCATGACAGCCATGCACTGACCAACCCGGCCCGCCACCTGGCGCTGCTGGACGCTTACGCGCAGAATCAGGCGGCCCATACGTCGTATTATCAGGTGTATCGGCAGCTTGTGGCTGTGAAACGGGAAGCAGACGCCCTGGCCATGGACGAAGCGCAGCGCCAGCAGCGCATGGATTATCTTCGCTTTCAGGTGGACGAAATCGAAAATGCCCAGCTGGAGCCAGAAGAGGAAGCCCGTCTGCAGGCTCGGCGCAAAGTGGTGACCAACGCGCAGGATCTTTTGGAAGCGCTGAGCCGTGCCCACGGCGCCTTGTCCGGAGGCGATGAAGAGGGCGGCGCGGCTGATCTTTTGGGAGAGGCCTCCAATTCTCTGGAAAGCGCCGCACAGATGGACGAATCGTTGGCGGATGTGAGCGAGCAGCTCAGCAGTTTGTATTATACGGCCCGCGAACTGACCGGCGAACTAGCCAGCCGGCTGGAAGGGTATAGTTTTGACCCGGGCGAGCTGGATGAGATTGAAAGCCGCCTGGATGAACTGTATCGGCTCAAGCACAAATATGGGCCAACGGTGGCAGATGTCATTGCCTGCGGCGAAAAGGCGCGCCAGGAATTGGAGAGCATGGAGCATTCCACTGAGCGCCTTGAAGAGCTGGAACAGCAGAAGCAGAAGCTCTATCGGGAAGCGAGGAAACTGGCGGACGCACTGACGCAGACCCGCGTAACGGCGTTCGACCAATTGAACAAGCAGATCACGAAGGAACTGGACTTTTTGAACATGCCCGGGGTGCGTTTTGCCCTGAGCATCCGAAAAGGGCCGCTGGCCAGCGCGGGGCAGGACGTTGTGGAGTTCCTGATTTCGGCCAACCCCGGCGAGGAGCCGAAACCTCTGGCAAAGATTGCCTCCGGCGGCGAGCTTTCCCGCATTATGCTGGCCATTCAGACGGCCCTGGCGGAAAAGGATGACATTCCGACCATCATTTACGATGAGATTGACACCGGTGTTTCCGGCCTGGCTGCAAGCCGCATTGGCCGCAAGCTTCATCAAAGCTCGAAAGGGCGGCAGGTGCTGTGCATTACCCACACCGCACAGATCGCGGCAATGGCGGATCACCATCTGCTGATCCAGAAAAATGTGGAAGGCCAGCGCACCTACACGGAAATCCATCCGCTGGATGAAACCGGCCGGATGGAAGCCTTGGCCCGGATCATTTCGGGCGATCAGGTGACGGAGCTGAGCCTGGCCAACGCCAAAGAAATGCTGGAGAAGGCGCGCGGGCTTGACAATCCGCACCATTGAGAAGTATAATAAACTACGTCAAATGCAATGAAGGGAACCAGTAACCCGGCGTGCGGCAGCAAAGAGAGCCTCTGGATGGTGAAAAGGGGAGTGCCGGCCCGGGCGAATACATCCCGGAGCAGCCCTCTGAAACGAAAACGCAGTAGGCGGGGCCGCGTGCGCGCGTTACAGCGCATGAGTGTGCATGCACTCGTGAGGCCGTTCTCCGTGAGGAGCCGGTAAACAGAGGTGGTACCGCGATACGATTCGCCCTCTGCCAATTTTAGAATTGGCAGAGGGCTTTTTGCGTGCAAAATGCGCTTTGCCGCTACACACCAAGGAGGAACTTCAATGGAACTGTATGATGAATTGGTTGCCCGCGGCCTGATTGCCCAGGTGACCAACGAACCCGAAATCCGCAAAATGATCAATGAGGGCAAAGCCACCTTCTACATTGGCTTTGACCCCACGGCGGACAGCCTTCATGTGGGCCATTTCATGGCGCTTTGCCTGATGAAGCGCCTGCAGGCCGGCGGCAACCGGCCCATTGCGCTGCTGGGCGGCGGCACCGGCATGGTGGGTGACCCTTCCGGCCGCACTGATATGCGCAAAATGTTGACCCCCGAGGACATTCAGCACAACTGCGACTGCTTCAAAAAGCAGATGAGCCGGTTCATCGACTTTGGCGAGGGCAAGGCTCTGATGCTGAACAACGCCGAGTGGCTGATGAAGCTGAATTACGTGGAACTGCTGCGAGATGTGGGCGCCTGCTTCTCTGTGAACAACATGCTGCGTGCCGAGTGCTACAAGCAGCGCATGGAAAAGGGCCTCTCCTTCCTGGAGTTCAACTACATGATCATGCAGAGCTACGATTTCTACTACCTGTTCCAGCACTATGGCTGCAATATGCAGTTCGGCGGCGATGATCAGTGGTCCAACATGCTGGGCGGCACGGAGCTGATCCGCAAAAAGCTGGGCAAAGATGCGCACGCCATGACCATTACGCTGCTGCTGAACAGCGAAGGCAAGAAGATGGGTAAGACCCAGAGCGGCGCCGTGTGGCTGGACCCTGAAAAGACCTCTCCGTTCCAGTTCTATCAGTATTGGCGGAATGTGGCCGACGCCGATGTGCTGAAGTGCATTCGTATGCTGACCTTCCTGCCGCTGGAGCAGATCGATGAGATGGATCATTGGCAGGGCGAACAGCTGAACAAGGCCAAGGAGATTTTGGCCTATGAGCTGACCAGCCTGGTTCACGGTAAGGAAGAAGCCGAGAAGGCCCAGGCCACGGCCCGCGGCCTGTTCAGTGGCCAGATGGATACCGAAAATATGCCCTCCACCAAGCTGACGGCGGAGGATCTGACCGATGGCAAGATTGGCCTGCTGACCCTGCTGGTCAAGGCAAAGCTGGTGAACAGCAACCGAGAAGCCCGCCAGATCATTCAGCAGCGCGGTATTGCCCTGGATGGTGAAAAGGTGACCGAGGTTGGCCTGTTCCTCACGGAAGAGCAGCTGCGCAAAGGCATCGTCATCAAGAAAGGCCAGAAGGTTTACCATAAGGTGTCTCTGTAAAAGAGCGACGGTAAACGCTGTGTAAGGCAGCCGCGTTTATACACAAAAAGATAAGGTGCGTGTCCTCTGAGGATTGATTCAGAGGACACGCACCTTTTTTACTTTATTAAGAATGGCAAAGCGATTCAGTTCGGCTTCACATGCAGCTCCTGCTCGCAGTAGATGCAGCGATACTTCCCGTTTTCACTCAGCTCAAAAATGTGATCGCATTCTTCTTCCACGCTGGTGATGCAGCGGGGATTGCGGCATTTGACCACGTTGACCAGACGCTTGGGCAGAGTCGGGCGCTCTTTCTTGACAATTGCACCGTCCTTGATGGTTACAATGGTGATACTGGGATCCAGGTAGGCCAGCATATCCAGGTTCAGATCTGCCGGGCAATCCTCGATTTTGATGATGTCCTTTTTTCCGCTTTTGTTGCTTCGCACGTTGCGAATGATGGCCACGCTGCAGTTCAGCTTATCCAGACCCAGCAGGTTGTACAGCGTCATGCTGGTTCCGGCCGTAATGTGGTCGATCACAATTCCGTTTTGGATTGCATCAATGTTCAACATACGCTTATACCTCCTTGGGCTGTTTGGGATCCGGCAGACCCAGCAGGGTCATAATCAGGGCCATGCGTACATACACACCGTTGTGGGCCTGCTCAAAATAAGCGGCGCGGGGGTCATCGTCCACCGAAAGTGCGATCTCATTCACGCGGGGCAGGGGATGCAGCACCGCCAGATCCGGGCGGCCCAGCTTCATCTTCTCTTCCGTGAGGATGTAGCTGTTCTTCAGACGCACATAGTCTTCTTCGTTGAAGAACCGTTCACGCTGGACCCGCGTCATGTACAGGATGTCCAGCTGCGGCATGGCGTCTTCCAGACTGCGAACCTCCGTATAGGGAATGTTCTTGGCGACCAGCACATCATTGATAATATAGTCCGGCACACGCAGTTCTTCCGGGCTGATCAGGATAAAGCGAATGTCCTCATAGCGGGCCAGGCTCTTAATGAGGGAGTGCACCGTGCGGCCGAATTTCAAGTCGCCGCACAGGCCAATGGTCAGGTGATCCAAACGCCCTTTGCGGCGGCGAATCGTCAGCAGATCCGTCAGCGTCTGGGTCGGGTGCTGATGGCCGCCGTCTCCAGCGTTGATTACAGGAATGCCGGAATAACGGCTGGCACGCAGGGGAGCGCCCTCTTTGGGATGGCGCATTGCCGCAATATCGGCATAACCACTGATGACCCGGATCGTATCGGCCACGCTTTCGCCCTTGGAAGCGCTGGAAGAATCGGCACTGGCAAAGCCCAGCACGCTGCCGCCCAGATTCAGCATGGCAGCTTCAAAGGAGAGACGGGTGCGGGTGGAAGGCTCATAGAACAGGGTTGCCAGCTTTTTATGGGCACAGACCTCCTGGTACGCGGTGGGGTCGGCGATAATACGGTCGGCCAGATCCAGAAGCTGTTCTACCTCTTCCTTGGAGAAATCAAGCGGATCAATCAGATGACGCATACAAACCTCCTGTCAAAGTTTCTTGCGAAGAATTGAAAAGTCGAAAAAATCTGTATAATAACTCAGCGAGCGCAATACCGGCTGGCACAGCCGGGAATGGCTCACCTCATCCAACAGCAACACAGCCTGCGAAGCATTCAGCTCCAGCATGGCCCGGGTGGGTGCATCGCCGTACACCGCTTTTACGTGTGCCACGGCAGTAACTGCCTGAATTCCCATATCCTCCAGAATGTCGAAGATCGGGCGGGAAAAATCGAGGCGATCAAGGTCCTGCCCATGGAACAGTGCCGATGAGAGATAATCCACCGAGGCAATTACCGGGTGCTCGTCTGCACGAACCCGCTTGCGCACCATCAGCACCGGCGCGCCGGGCCGAAGCCCCAGGGAAGTGGCCAAATCTTCGTTCGCGCTGATGGGGCGCACTTGCACCTGATCGATAAACGGTGTATACCCCATGGAGCGGATCATTTCGCAGTACTCGAACTTCTGATCCAGGCGATGATCCAGCGCAACAACCGAGCGGTTTACCACCGTGCCGATGCCCCGCACCCGTTCCACGAGACCTTCCCGTTCCAGTTCACTGAGTGCATCCCGGATGACGGTTCGGCTTACACCCATGGCAGCGGCCAATTCGGTTTCGGGGGGCAGGCGAGTGGCTTCGGCATAGCAGCCGCAACGAAGCTCTTCGACCAGGCGGCTGACGATCTGAGAAGAGATCAGAGAGCCGCCCAGTGAACTGTGCTGTCGCGTTCCTGCCATGTACGCCGCCTCCTTTTCTGCATAATCATCCGATCTGCCGCACACCTCGCGCTATTATAGCACAAAAATGGAGGCAGTCAAGAAACATCCACAAAAATGGGACTTACCACAAAATGTGTGGAAAAGTCCCATTCGGTTCAAACGTTGTTATTTCTCCTGGATGTAACGGTCGATGGCAGCAGCAGCCTGCTTACCGGCACCCATGGCAAGAATTACGGTGGCAGCACCGGTCACCGCGTCACCGCCGGCATACACACCGGGGCGGCTGGTCAGACCGTCTTCGCCGTTGGTCACGATGCAGCCATGGCGGTTGGCTTCCAGGCCGGGCGTCGTGGAGCGGATCAGCGGGTTGGGGCTGGTGCCGATGGCCATGATCATGGTGTCTACATCCAGTGTGAACTCGCTGCCCTCTTTGACAACGGGGCGGCGGCGGCCGCTTTCATCCGGCTCGCCCAGCTCCATCTCAACGCACTTCATGCCGCAAACGCAGCCGTCTGCATCGCTGAGAACTTCCACAGGGTTCGTCAGGGTCTTGAACACAATGCCCTCTTCCTGTGCGTGCTCCACCTCTTCGGCACGTGCGGGCAGCTCCGCCATGCCGCGGCGGTAAACAATGTAAACTTCTTCGGCACCCAGACGCTTTGCGCAGCGGGCGGCATCCATCGCCACGTTGCCGCCGCCTACGACCGCGACTTTTTTGCTGATCTTGATGGGGGTCTTGCTGCCGGGCTTGTAAGCCTTCATCAGGTTGGTACGGGTCAGATATTCATTGGCGGAATACACGCCCTTCAGGCTCTCGCCGGGGATGTTCATAAAGCGGGGGAGACCAGCGCCGGAAGCAATGTACACGGCCTCAAAGCCCAGATCCTCCATCAGCTCGTCGATGGTCAGAACCTTGCCGATGACCATATTGGTTTCAATGTCCACGCCAATGGCCTTCAGCCCATCGATCTCTTCCTGCACAATGGCTTTGGGAAGACGGAATTCCGGAATGCCGTAAACCAGCACGCCGCCCGCCAGATGCAGAGCCTCGTAGATGGTCACCTGATAGCCCTTCTTGGCCAGATCGCCGGCGCAGGTCAGGCCGCTGGGGCCGGCGCCAATCACCGCGACTTTGTGCCCGTTGGAGACAGGCTTTTCCGGGGCCTGCTTGCAGTTGGCGCGATGCCAATCGGCAACAAAGCGCTCTAGCCGGCCGATGCCGACACTTTCGCCCTTAATACCGCGCACACACTTGCCCTCGCACTGATTCTCCTGAGGGCAGACACGGCCGCAAACGGCGGGAAGCGCACTGGAAGCAGAGAGCACCTGGTAGGCACCCTCCATATCTTCTTCGGCTACCTTTGCAATAAAGGCGGGAATATCAATACCCACAGGGCAGCCACTCTGGCAGGGCTTCTTGGGGCAGTTCAGGCAGCGCTTGGCCTCATTGACGGCCATATCCCAAGTATAACCCAGTGCCACTTCATCAAAGTTGTGGCTGCGGACCAGGGGATCCTGGCTGGGCATCGGGCACTTCTTGGGGTCCATATTCTTTACAGGCATATTACTTGACCTCCTTCTGAAGCAGATTGCAGGTGGCTTCGCGTGCATGGGCTTCAAACTCTTTGTACATGCTTCCGCGCTTCATGGCCTCATCAAAGTCCACTTCGTGACCATCGAAATCCGGGCCATCCACACAGGCAAAACAGGTCTTTCCGCCCACAGTCAAGCGGCAGCCGCCGCACATACCCGTGCCATCGATCATAATGGGGTTCATGGAAACGGTAGTCTTTACGCCGTACTTTTTGGTGACGGCGCAGACGAACTTCATCATGACCAGCGGGCCGATGGCAATGACTTCATCGTACTGGTTGCCATCCTGAATCAGCTTTTCCAGGGCGGCGGTGACCAGGCCCTTTTCGCCCCAGGTGCCATCGTCGCTCATGCGGCACAGACGATCGCTGACGGCGTCAAATTCTTCCTCCAGAATCACAAGATCCTTGCAGCGGAAGCCCACAATGCTGTCCACCTTGCAGCCCATTGCGTGCAGCTTTTTGGCAATGGGGTAGGCAATGGCGCAGCCCACGCCGCCGCCCACAACGGCAACGTGCTTCAGCCCATCCAACTTGCTGGCCGTACCGAGAGGGCCAACAAAGTCGTGGACAGATTCGCCTTCCTTCAGGCTGTTCAGCTCCATGGTGGTACCACCCACCACCTGGAAGATGATGGTGATGGTGCCGTTTTCACGGTCGTAATCTGCAACCGTCAGAGGGATTCGCTCGGAATCCTCAAAGGGGCGAACAATGATAAACTGCCCGGGCTGGGCCTTTTTGGCGATCAACGGCGCATGGATGACCAGTTTTGTAACGGTCGGATTCAGAGCCCTTCTCTCAACAATCTTGAACATAAAACGTGCTCCTTTGCTTTGAAACGATGGAATGTATGCATATCGTTGGGCGTATCGTGCTTAAAAATGCAACAATCTAAAGTTCAGTATACCGCAAACCAGGCAGCGGCACAACAGATTGTTCCATAAAAATACACAAAAAGCCTCCGATTCATCCAGAATCGAAGGCCCTGAGACTTAATTCTTAATGGAACAGCTTGCGTCCCAGCCAGATGAACAGGCAGGCGCCCACAACCGAAACCACAACCGTGGCAAACAAGCCATGTGCATAAAAGCCGATGGCGTTGAACACAAAGCTGCCGACAAAGGAACCGATGATGCCGATTACAATGTTTTGCAGCAAACCGCCGGAGACATTCATAATGTTGCTGGCGATCCACCCGGCCAATGCACCAATGATCAGGGAATAAAGCATGGGAATTCCTTTCTGCCAACAATGGGCAAGACAACGTTCTTTGCGAAATGCAGAGATATTAATTATCATACCGCAAGATTGCGGGGCCTGTCAAATCTTAATGGGCAAAGAAGAAAGCAGAGATTCACTGCATTATAACCAGTTATTACAAATCCTGCATTTCTTCCTTGACCAGATCCAGATACTGGCGTGTTTCGGGTGAAACATCATTGGCATCACGGCACAGCCAGACCAGCTCACAGTTGAGATTGCCAAGAGGAACGTCGCGAAATCCGGACTGTTCACAAAGGTGCTGAGGCAGTTTACAGATTTAAACAGCAGCACGGCCAACTATCAAGCGATTTATCGCTTCCACGGGATCAGCGCACACGCGGGGATTGTCACACAGAATGGGCGTTCTGCTTTGGATGCTCTGGAACTGATGAATACGGGGGTACAATACCTCCGTGAGCATGTTCCCCCTGATGTGAAAATCCATTATGCCATCACAAATGCTGGCGGTTCGGCCCCCAATGTGGTACAGGCCGAAGCGGAAGCTGTTTATCAACTGCGCGGAAAAGACCTGCAGACCGTTCGCCAGACGTATGAACGGGTGAACAAGGTGGCGCAGGGTGCCGCAACAATGACTGAGACAGAGGTGGAGATTGAATTTGTAAAAGGCTGCTCCAACACCATTCCCAATCTTCCTCTGGCGGAACTGATCTGCAAAAATTTGGCCGAGGTCGAAAAGCCTCATTTTTCAGAGGAGGATTTTTCTTTCGCGGCGCAGTTTTGCCGCGACGCTAACAGCAAACATGCCTGCCATCGTTTTTGATGGCAGGCATGTTTTTAATAGTTTGCATGAGACATCATTGACAAGGGAGAAAGGCCTAAGAAAAATTATTTTATTCCAAAAAGTATCAGCACAAACAATCCCCGCAGCGACTTTCTGGTAGAACGCGGTGCCAAGCGCTTTGACATAATGAATTCGGATTTTCTTCGGTGACAAGGGCAAGCACCAAATTTCAAGCAACAAAAAACGGAGCATCCTCAAAAGGACACTCCGTTTGGTCCGAGTGGCGAGAGTCGAACTCACGGCCTCTTGAACCCCATTCAAGCGCGCTACCAAACTGCGCTACACCCGGATGTTACCGTTGTTCCAACCGGCAACATATACTATTATAGGGAAAAAGCAAAAAATGTCAACTGCTTTTTTAAAAAAATCCGAAACAAACTCAGCCCAGATGCAGCATCGCGAAAAAATATCGCAAAATTTTCGCACGTCGTCTCCTTTATGATATAATCAGCTAAGAAATCGTGAAAAGGAGCGGCAGCAAATATGAAATTCATCCATTGCCCGGAATGCGGCGCTTTGCTTGTGAAGCGGGAAATCGGCGACGAAGGCCTTATGAACTATTGCGAACATTGCAAAAAGCCGGTGTTTGACCAGCCGGCTGTCTGCATTATTGCGCTGGCGGTAAACGAACAGGGGGAGGCGGCCCTTCTGCGGCAGAATTACATTAACGCAGAACGGTATGTGTGCGTATCTGGTTATCTAAAATCCGGTGAATCCGCAGAGGAATGCACCCGGCGGGAAATCCACGAGGAACTGGGCTTGGAGCTACAAAGCCTGACCCCCATTCACACCTATTATCTTGCGCAGAAGGATATGCTGATGCTTGGGTATCTGGCGCGTGTTGCCAAAGCAGAGTTTCAACTTTCCGGCGAGGTGAACAGTGCGCGCTGGGTACCGCTGCAGCAGGCACATTTGCTTGGGCCAAAATCCGAAACCAGCGCGGCGCAGCAATTGATTCGTGCATGCCAGGTGCGATTGAAGGACGAATTTCCTTCTCAGCCGACGAATTTCGATGAAATCGTGGGCGAAAATTAAAAGCAGGGATTTAAGAAAAGGCCAGAAAGAGGGAGTGTATGGCCTTGACAAATTTGCCCAGAGCCGTTATACTAAACAAGCATCGAAATGCAGGTGTCGTACAACGGCTAGTACATCAGCCTTCCAAGCTGAGGACGTGGGTTCGACTCCCATCACCTGCTCCAAAAAAGACCACCAAGGCAAATGCTTTGGTGGTCTTCCTTTTTATATTCGGCCAAACCCCGGCGGAGTTGACAGGCCAAGTTCCTTCCTGGCTTAACCTTTTTCAACGGTGGCATCCGCTCGGCTGCCCTCGGCGCAAATGTCTTTCAGGCAGCAGGCGGCACAGTTGGGCTTTCGAGCATCGCACACAGCCCGCCCATGATAAACCAGGCGATGGCAGAAATCACTGCCTTCTTCCGGCGGAATGATTTTCCAAAGGGCTTTTTCCACCTTTGCCGGGTCTTTGATTCCATCAACAAGGCCGATCCGGTTGCACAGGCGGATGCAGTGGGTGTCGGTCACAATGGCAGGCTTGCCAAACACATCGCCCATCACCAGGTTGGCGCTCTTGCGCCCCACACCGGGCAGACGAAGCAGCTGCTCCATGGTATCCGGAACATGACCGCCGAATTCGTCCCGAAGCATCCGCATACAGGCACTGATGTCCCGCGCTTTGGAGCGCCCCAGCCCGCAGGGACGCACAATGGCTTCGATTTCTTCCGGCGATGCCTGAGCCAGCGCATCTACCGAGGGGTATTTGGCAAACAAATCCCGAACCACGATGTTGACCCGCGCATCGGTACATTGGGCTGCCAGCCGCACTTCCACCAGCAGCTGCCAGGCGTGTTCATAATCCAACGTGCAATCAGCCAATGGGTATTCTGCTTTTAAGCGCCGAATCACTTCCAGGGCCAGTTCCTGCTTTGTCATTGTAAAGCTCCTTTTGTTTGCCGCTGCAAATTTCATTTGCTCCACTATACCATGATGCAGAAGAAAATTCAATTTTCGCGAGCATTGCAAAAGGGGCCAATTTGAATAAATCAAACAGGAACTTATCCTCATGCCCACTTGTCTTGCGCAAAAGCAGGGAGTATAATGGAACCATTCGATCAACGGGCAAGGCCTAATCACTTTATGTGACCGGCCAAGGAGGGGAAACGCCATGTATCAGGATATGATGGACAACATTGGCTGTGTTGCCGCTCAGGACGAAGAGCTGGCTGCGGCTATGAACCGGGAGCTGGCCCGCCAGCGCCGCAACATTGAGCTGATTGCAAGTGAAAACATTGTCAGCCCCGCGGTAATGGCCGCAATGGGCACGGTGCTCACCAATAAGTATGCAGAGGGCTATCCGGGCCACCGCTATTACGGCGGCTGCGCGTATGTGGACCAGGTTGAGCAGCTGGCCATTGACCGTGCCTGCAAACTGTTCGGCGCCAAATATGCCAACGTGCAGCCGCATTCCGGTGCGCAGGCCAACCTGGCCGTGTACTTTGCGCTGCTGAATGTGGGCGATACCGTGATGGGCATGGATCTCTCGCAGGGCGGCCATCTGACCCACGGTAGCCCCGTGAATATGAGCGGCAAAAACTACAATTTTGTGGCTTACGGCGTAAACGACGAGGGCTTTATCGACTACGATGCCCTGGCCAAGCAGGTGGCAAAAGTTCGGCCGAAACTGCTGGTGGCCGGTGCGTCTGCTTACCCCCGAGCCATCGACTTTGAAAAGCTGGGTGAAATTGCCCACGGCTATGGTGCTATGTTGATGGTGGATATGGCCCATATCGCAGGCCTGGTCGCCGGCGGTGTGCACCAGAACCCCGTGCCTTACGCGGATGTGGTGACCACCACCACGCACAAGACTCTGCGCGGCCCTCGCGGTGGTTTGATCCTGACCAACAACGCCTACTTGGCCAAGCGCATCAACAGTGCAATCTTCCCGGGAACCCAGGGAGGCCCTCTGGAGCACGTGATCGCCGCCAAGGCGGTTTGCTTCGGCGAGGCCCTGAAGCCGGAATTTGCCGAGTATGCCCGCAATGTGGTCGAGAACGCCCAGGCGTTGGCGGCAGAGCTGACGGCCCGTGGTGTAAAGCTGGTGAGCGGCGGCACGGACAACCATCTGATGCTGATTGACCTGTCCGATGAAAACTGCACCGGCAAGGAGCTGGAGCACAATCTGGACGAGGTACATATCACCGCGAACAAGAACACCGTGCCCGGCGAGAAGCGCAGCCCCTTTGTTACCAGCGGCGTGCGCATTGGTACCCCTGCAGTAACGACTCGCGGCTTCGGCGTGGAAGAAATGAAGGTTATTGCGGATTGCATTGCCGACTGCATCTTCGACTTCGACGCCAAGAAGGATGAAGTGGCTGCCCGTGTGGACGCCCTGACTGCGAAGTTCCCGCTGTACGAATAATCTGCTTTTTTAACAAACCGTCCCGCTGCATTGCGCAAAGGCATTGCGGTGGGGCGGTATTTTGTCTATAATGAAAATTACCGTGTTGCCGAGCGAGGTGGGCAGCGCAATTTCGGATGTGCAAAAAAGTAGAGGGAAAGCTATGGCGTTTTTTACCTGTAAACTGTATAGTACGGCAATGGCTGCCAGTACCCGTGTGCGGCTGTATTATCCATGCGATCTTCCGCCGGAAGTCGGAAATCAGGTGAAAGGCGTATTTACTCTGCTGCATGGCTTTTCCAACGATGGCGACGATTGGGTTCACTTCCCGGCGGCCATCCGCTATGCGGCGGACAACGGGCTGGCTCTGGTAATTCCTGACGCAGGAAACAGCTTTTACAACAACATGGCCTGGGGGCAGGCATGGTACACCTGGCTGACGGAAGAGATGCCAGCCCTCCTGCGGCAGATGGTGCGCCTGCCCGAGGAGCGGGAGAAAAATTTCATCGCCGGTATGTCAATGGGCGGTTACGGGGCGCTGCGCATTGGTTTGGCACACCCGGAACGGTATGCCGGTGTGGCGAGCTTTTCCGGCTGTGTAGATTTGCCAATGATGATGGACAAAATGGGGCCGGAGGCGGCCCGCACCATCTTTGGCCCTGTGTTTGGCGGGGGTCTTCGGATTCCGCCGCAGGCAAATATTGTTCAGCTTGCCGAGCAGGTGGCCTCGCTTTCGCCGGAGGTGCAGCCGGACATTTTGTGTACCGCTGGGCTGCAGGATCAGGAGCCTTATCATATTCTGGAGCAAAACCGGAAATTCCGAGATACCATGAAGCAGATCGGCCCCGCCAAGTACACCTATTTGGAATGGGATGGCGTTCATGAATGGAATTTCTGGGATCGGAGCCTGGTCTACGCCATTGACCGGTTTGTAAACCCGGGCTATGCTGCAAAAAAGCTGGGGGACTGGGCAGCCCCGGCAAAGGAGGGATAACTCATGGCAGAACCGCTTGCACAGCGCTTGCGTCCGCGAAGCCTGGATGAGGTATGGGGGCAGCGCCATCTGCTGGCCCTGGGGAAGGTGTTCCGCCGGACAATTGACAGCGGCCGTGTTCCGAATATGATCTTTTACGGGCCGTCCGGCGTCGGGAAAACGACGGTGGCCAGAATTATTGCGGAGGGCAGCGGGATGCGCCTGCACAAGCTGAATGGCACCTCCGCCTCAACCAGTGACATCAAAGCGGTTCTGGGCGAAATCGGCACCCTGCACGCCGCTGGTGGGATTTTGCTGTATCTGGATGAGATTCAATACCTGAACAAAAAGCAGCAGCAAAGTCTTTTGGAATGCATCGAAGATGGCAGCGTGACGCTGATTGCGTCCACAACGGAGAACCCATACTTTTATATTTATAACGCACTGCTGTCCCGCTGTACGGTGTTTGAATTCAAGGCACTGGAACCGGCAGACATTCAGGCCGGGCTGAAGCAGGCGGCCAAGCGTTTGGGCGAGGAAGACAAAAGCCCGGTGCACATTCCGGAAGATGCGCTGGATTATCTTGCGCAGTCGGCTGGCGGCGATATGCGCAAAGCCCTTGGCTGCCTGGAATTTGCCGTGGCCGCGGCAGAAGAAGGGCCGGACGGACGCCATGTGACCCTTGATATGGTGCAGCAGGTGGCCAAACGCACGGCGATGCGCTATGACCGGGAAGGGGATGACCACTACGACATTCTCTCTGCGTATCAAAAATCCATGCGCGGGTCTGACCCGGATGCAGCGCTGCATTATCTTGCACGGCTGCTGGAGGCCGGTGACCTTGTAAGTGCCTGCCGCCGCTTGATGGTTTGCGCCTGCGAAGACGTTGGCCTGGCTTACCCGCAGATCATCCCCATTGTGAAAGCCGCGGTGGATGCCGCTACAATGCTCGGCTTGCCGGAGGCAAGAATTCCTCTGGCGGATGCGGTGATTCTGGTTGCCACAAGCCCGAAGTCCAACACCGGAGAAGCCGCGATTGATAAGGCGTTGGCCGATGTGCAGCGCGGCAAAAGCGGGCCGATTCCGCGCCAGCTGCAAAACAAGCATTACGATGGAGAAGATGCGCTGGTAAAAGGCCAGCACTACCTGTATCCGCATGACTATCCGAACCGATGGGTCGAACAGCAATATCTGCCGGATGCCCTGAAGGGCCGTGTGTATTACCAATACGGTGACAACAAAAACGAACAGGCAGCTCGTGCTTACTGGCAGCGAATTAAGCATCCCTGAGCAAATGGCAAATGTATAGCAAAAGCAGGCAATGAGCCAAGAAGCACTTTCTTGGGTTCATTGCCTGCTTTTGTTTGAGTTGGTCTGTCTTATATCTTATATAAGGAATCAAGAGCAAATTCAGCCGCTTGAAATCAATCGCGCTTTTTGCGCCGCTGAGGCGCGGCCTTTTTGCGGACGGAATACCCGAAGGTGCCCAGTTGCTTCCCGAGCGCAAAGTATTCGCCGTGGCTGTATACGATCAGGTCGGCGCGCTCCAGGCAGAGCTTTCCTTTTTCATCCAGCAGCGCTTCGTCCACATCTACGGCGGTAACCTTTGCCAAAAACAAATCATGGCTGCCAAGGGGAATCACCTGCGTGACCTGGCATTCCAGATTGACGGGGCTTTCCGCAAGGATCGGGCAGCTCACCGTGCTGGCGGGCAGCGGGGTCAATTTCATTTCGGCAAACTTGTCATAGTCACGGCCGCTTTTTACGCCGCACCAGTCCACTGCACGCACCAGTTTTCGGGTGGGAAGGTTGATGACAAATTCGCCGCTGTCCTTAATCAGCTGGTAGCTGTACCGTTCTGGTCGCACACTAATGCTCACCATAGAGGGCTGGGTGCAAATGGTGCCGGTCCAGCCAATGGTAATTAAATTGGCGGCCTCCATGCTGCCGCAGCTTACCAGAACCGGCGGCTCCGGGTTCAAGAGGGTACTGCCTTTCCAGGTTTGCTTTGCCATAAACGGAACTCCTTTCGTGCCTGTGGCCATTTGCAAAGAATCACTGTGGACACTGGCTGCTCAGACGGTTTACGTCCAGAATTTTAAAACTGCTGCGATAGGTTTCGATCAGACCTTCGGCCTGCATACGGGAAAGCTCTCGGCTCAAGGCGCTGCGTTCGCAGTTCAGATATTCGGCCAATTCGGTGCGGGTAAACGGAATGGTGAAGGTATCCTGCCCGGCGCGCATACGCATATCCATCAAGTAGGCGCACAGTTTTGCCCGGAGGCTTTTCAAAATCAGCAAATCAATGCGGTGGTTCAGCGTAAAATACTTGTCGCTGATGGTAGACACCAGGTTTTGCAGCAGGAGGCTGTGGCAACTGTGCAGTTCCTTGCATGGGTGCAGAATCTTTTCATAAGGAAGAAACAGCGCCGTACATTCCGTGCGGGCCAGAATGGTAACCGGACTCTTTTGGTGACTGCCGGAAAGTACATCGCCAAAAATGCCGCCGGGCCCCATGTGGGTAATGGAAACACTGGTTCCGTCCGCGGTGGTTTTTACCGCCTCAATCTGGCCTTCCAGCAAAATGCCGATCTCCCGATTTTCATAACCGGCAAGAAGCAGGATTTCACCCCGCGCGAAGCTTCGCTTGGCTGGCGCAAAACAGCGAAGCAGCTGCTGCAGGCCGGGCACATCCAAGCCAGAAAGCAAACGGGTGTTCAACAACAGGGGAATATACTCATCCATGAATTCATCGCCTTTCTCCCAATGGTTGTGTTGCCCCGGCAACAGAGATTTTATTGTAATTATAGTAGAATAACCGCGTAATTGCAAACAGGAGGATTGAACTATGATGAAACGCGTGATGAGCCTGGGGCTTTCTCTGGCGCTGGCGATTAGTCTGGCGGCTTGCAGCAGCTCGGTTTCCGAAGCAGCTTCTTCCGCCGCAGCCACGGAAGAGCCCACCGCTGTACCTGAAGCAGAGGCCCCGGTGACCACGTTCCGGATCGCCGGGCTAAAAGGGCCGACGACCATGGGCATGGTAAAGCTGATGAGCGATGCCGAAGCCGGCGAGACCCACCAGGATTATCAGGTGACCATGTATGGCGCGGCCGATGAAGTCGTGCCGCTTCTCGTAAAAGGCGACATCGATCTGGCTGCCATTCCCGCAAACCTGGCCGCCAACCTTTACAATCAGACCGAGGGGAAGGTTCAGGTGGCGGCCATTAACACGCTGGGCGTTTTGTATGTGGTGACCACCGGAGACAACGTGAAGAGTGTGGAAGACCTGAAAGGGAAAACCATCTATTCGACCGGCAAGGGAACCACCCCGGAGTATGTGCTGAATTACATTTTGAAGAAAAACGGCATTGACCCGGAAAAGGATCTGACTGTGGAATACAAGAGCGAAGCCACCGAAGTTGCCGCTGCCCTGCAGGCTGCTGGTGAGGGGGCGATTGCCGTGCTGCCGCAGCCCTATGTGACGGCGGCGCAGAGCCAGATTGAAGGGCTGAATGTCGTGCTGAACCTGACAGAGGAATGGAATAAGGTGAGCACCGACTCGGACCTGGTTACGGGCGTTCTGGTGGCCCGTACTGAGTTCATTGAGCAGAACGAGGCTGCCTTTGAGGAATTTCTGAAGGATTATCAGTCCAGCATTGAGTGGGTGAACAGCAACACCGCCGATGCAGCGGAACTGGTTGCGAACTACAGCATTGTAGCAAAGGCACCCCTGGCGCAAAAGGCGCTGCCCGCCTGCAACATCACCTATGTGGATGGTGCCGAAATGAAGGCAAAACTCTCCGGCTATCTGCAGGTTCTGTTTGATCAGAACCCCAAGGCAGTGGGCGGCGCAATGCCCGGCGATGACTTCTATTATGGTGCGTAACGCAATTCTTCAATAAAATCAAAAGGAAGCATATGAAATTCTCACGGAGACTGCAAAGCCTGCTGATCATCCTTTTCTGGCTGATCGTATGGCAGGCTGCCGCAGGGCTGGTCAATCAGCGACTTCTTTTAGTTTCTCCCATCGATACCGTAAAGGCTCTGGCAAGGCTTGTGCCCACCAGGGCCTTTTGGCATCGAATCGGGTTCAGCGCCGGCCGCATTTTGACCGGCTTCTCACTGGCGCTGTTGGCGGGCTGCTTGTTTGCGGTTCTTGCACACACCAGCCAGTTGCTGCATGAACTGCTGGCCCCGGTCATGCAGCTGGTGAAAGCCACACCGGTTGCAAGCTTTATCATTTTGGCGCTGCTTTGGATCCGCAGCAAAAATCTTTCGATTCTCATCAGCTTCCTCATGGTGCTTCCGGTGGTGTATTCCGCCATTCTGGAAGGGCTTTCAAACCTGGACCGGCAGCTGGGGGAGATGGCCCAGGTGTTCCGCATTCCACGGGTGCGGCAGACGCGCTACATCTGGCTGCCGCAGATTTGGCCCTACCTGATGCAGAGCTGTCGTGTCGGTTTGGGCATCTGCTGGAAAAGCGGGGTTGCCGCCGAGGTGATTGGCCTGCCTTCCGGCAGCCTGGGCGATGCGCTGTATCAGGCGAAAATCTACTTGCAAACGGCTGACCTGTTTGCATGGACCTTCGTCATTGTTTGCGCCAGCGCCCTGTTTGAACGGTGCTTTTTGTGGCTTTTGCGCCGAATCGGAACGAAGCTGATGGAAGGGGATGGCTTATGCTGAGGTTTGAAAAAATTTGCAAGTGTTACGGCACGCAGCAGGTACTCCAGAACGTAAGCGGATGCGCAGATTCTTTTCTGCGCCTTGACGGCCCTTCCGGAAGCGGAAAGACCACCTTGCTCCGAATTCTGCTCGGGCTGGAGCGCCCGGACAGCGGGATTGTCCACCGGGAAGGGGCGATGTCCGCCGTGTTTCAGGAAGACCGCCTCTGTGGGCATTTAACAGCGGCACAAAACATCGGTCTGGTCCTTCCCGGGAAACCGTCGGCGGAACAGGTACGGTCCGCCATAGAGAAGGTTGGCTTGACGGAAGAGATTTGGAATACCCCAGCCGAGCTGCTCTCCGGCGGGCAGCGGCGAAGGGTTGCGCTGCTGCGGGCACTGCTTGCACCGACACAGAACATTCTTCTGGATGAGCCTTTCACCGGTTTGGATGATGCAGCTTTGGAACAGGCGATGCTTTTTACCAAACAGCAAGCCCAAAATCGAACCCTGATTCTGGCAACGCACAATCCGGTCACGGCAGAATTTTTTGGCGGGCCGGTGCTTTATTTGAGCGGAACATAACCGAAAAAGCAGCAAGCCACAGGCCATACGCCATGCGGCTTGCTACTTTTTTGTGTGTAGGATTATTCTTCCAGCAGTTCACATAGAATGCTGTTTTGGATGATCAGCCCGGCTGGTGTTAAGGTCAGAACGTCCCCCTGCAGGGCGGCATATCCAGCGCGAACACATTGCTCGATGAACTTCATTTGGCGAGGCGAAAAAACGACCCCGTAGAGTTCCTTCAGCTTTTTCAGATTTAATCCGCTGCGCAGGCGAAGCTGCAGCATGATGTAATCGGAAACGTCACAAACGCCTTCTTCCTTCAATGTGCATTGGCCATGCATAAAGTCAGAGAGACGGTTGGCATAATAAAACCGTCGATTCTGAATGCAGCTGTGTGCCGCCGGGCCAAGGCCAAGATAATCCTCACAGTTCCAATAAATCAGGTTGTGCCGCCCTTCATAACCGGGGCGGGCGAAATTGCTGATTTCGTATTGGGCAAACCCGGCCTTTTCAAGCTGGTCTACGGCATAAAGGTAAAAAGCTGCCGCTTCATCCTCTGTGGGCAGTCCGGAAGGAGGGTGGAGGCCAAACGGCGTTCCCGCTTCAACTTTCAGCAGATATGCGGAAATATGAACCGCTCCGGACTCGGCGATCAGCTTCAATGTCTCGTCGAATTCATCCCGGCTGTAATTGGGCAGTGCCATCATAATGTCGCCGGAAAGGTTCTCGAATCCCGCTGCACGGGCGGCTTCGAGGGCTGCACGCGCCTGCTGCGCCGTGTGCGGCCGCCCCAAGCGCTTTAAGCTGTCGTCCCGCGCAGTCTGTACGCCGATGCTCAGGCGGTTTACGCCCGCTGTACGAAACGCCCGCAAAGATTCCGGGGTAACCGTCTCCGGGTTTGCTTCCAGGGTGATCTCCGCGCCGGAAAGAGGGGAGAAGGCATCAATCAAACGGTCCGTTTGCGCCGGCGTCATCAAACTGGGGGTTCCGCCGCCGAAATAGAGGGTATCCGGCTGGCTCAGATGAAATGTGTCCTTGGCGCGGTGCCACTCCGAAAGGAGAGCATCAATATAAGCATCCGGCACCTGGCGGCTTCCACCCAAAGAATAAAAATCACAGTATCGACATTTTGACAAGCAGTAGGGAATATGAACATATAAGCCGAGGGACATAAAAACCTCTTTTCACAATTTTTTCTCAAGCCATTCATATTTCGTGCTTGAACAGCTGTTTGTTTTAGAGTATGATTACCACACAAAGAGCAGATAACAGCTGAATTATACCTCGTTTTGGGTGCTTGCGCAACAAAGCGCTCCGCATTGACAATGCGGCCAAATCCTATTAAAGTAAGAGTATGGAAACGAAATTTCGGCTCATGGTTTATCCGCTTGCAGAGAAAGGATGTGCATAATTTATGTACGGAAACCAGAACAACTATTATGATGTGCAGGCATCTAGGGAGAATGTGTCCGGCTATCTGGTTCGCACGTATCGCTGGATGTTTCTGGGCCTGCTTCTGACCTTTGCCGTATCCTACCTGGGATTTGCCACCGGCTTTGTTTGGAACATTCTGAGCGGACCTGCCATGGTTCTGTTGACCATTGCGGAATTCGGCGTGGTGATTTACTTGTCCGCCCGCATCAACCAGATGGCGCCGGGAACGGCAACCGCTTTGTTCTTCGCCTATGCCGCATTGAATGGCCTGGTCTTTTCGGTTTATTTCCTGGTGTTTGATGCCATTACAATGATTTTCGCTTTTGCGGTGGCGGCGCTGTACTTTGGCGTGATGGCGGTTTATGGATCCGTAACCAAGAAAGATCTTTCCGGTATGGGCAGTATGCTGTTCTGCGGCCTGATCGCATTGTTGGTGTTCTCGCTGCTGAGCGCATTCTTCTTTGTGGGAAGCTCGGTCGCGAACATTCTGATTGGTGCGGTAGGCCTGGTCATCTTTATGGGGCTGACTGCGTATGACACGCAGAAGGTGAAGGCATTCTACTATGCCACGTCCGGGAATGAGGAGATGGCACACAAGGCTTCCATTTATGGTGCGTTGCAGCTGTATCTGGATTTCATCAACATCTTTTTGTATGTTCTGCGTTTTGTTGGGCGCAACCGCAACAACAATTGAAAACTTATTATGTGGTTCGTTTGATATACAATTCAAATAAACGAATCATGCAGCCAAGCAGCTCGAGTTTTTCAACTCAGCTGCTTGGCTTTTTTGTTTGCTATGGGACGAACGACATAAGCAAAGATGTGAGCAACAGGGAGTGTTTTAAAAGCATCTTCTATTTCGCTAAATAAAAATTTAGCGAAATTAAGGGAAGGGGTGCAACACACAAAATGCACCGATACGTCAACCACGCCCGGTCCAGCCAGTCCAATGGGTCCTGATGGCCGGAATGCTTAAAACACGCTCAATGTCTCAGATGTTTTCTTGTATTCTTAGAATGCGCTCGCCGTTATTCTTTTTATCGAATGCTCCTGTACGCATTTCTTGAAGCTTTGCTTTTGCTGAAGTTACCTTTGTTTTATCTGAACCTCAGCACTTGCCGATTAGATGTGCTGCTGTTTTCGGTGCACTTGTGCGGCCTCACGTTTCTTGTTGCCGTATATTTTGTCCGCGAAAATGGCTCTCAAATGTCTGACGCTTTGACGATGCCTCTAAGCATGACTAGAATAATTCTATCAATTCGATGTATGTATTCATCCAATCAGCGCGAATGAGAAAATGAGCATCAGCGCCAGTGGTAATGGTTCAGCATGATCGTATTATAAGATTAGAACACTCACTCAGATAGTTCGAGCAGGCTGTTTTAAGTTCAATTATGCATTGCTTCGCAAGTCAAAAAGATTGTTACTTTATTATCAATCGCCTGATTTCTTATATACCCTTGAGTTTGATGCCTCTTCTTTTCGCGCTTTAAACGTGCTATACTAAAATTCAAAAGAATTTTTATTTGATTAAGACAGCCGGCAGCGCGGCAAGCATTTGCAAGGAGTTTTGCCCTATGAGTACCTATCTTGACCCCCGTTACCCGGAAAAGCACAGCGATTATGGTGATGTTCCGGAAGATGTGCAGGCTTTTTTGCGTTATCTGGAAAGTACGCTTCGCCGCTCTCCCCGTACCGTCAATGCCTATTATGTTGATCTGCGCATTTTTTTGCGGTTTATGGTCCGCTATCAGCAGCAAATCGACAAAAAAATCCCGGACAGCGAACTGGTGATCCACGATTTGGACACTACGTTTTGGCGGACCATCAATTATGCGGATCTGCTGGAGTACACCATCTACCTGAAGAATGAGCGAAACAACAGCCGGGCGACCAATTGTCGCAAAGTCAGCAGCATCAAAGGCTTTTTTCGCTATCTTACCAAAATGGGCAAAATCAGCGATGACCCGTCCAAAGAATTGGACCTTCCCAAACCGGCGCGCAGCCTGCCCAAATATCTTTCACTGGAAGAAAGCCTTGAGCTGCTGAAGGACATTCAGAGCGATTTCTACGAGCGTGAATACTGTATGCTGACCCTGTTTTTAAACTGCGGAATGCGTTTAAGTGAGCTTGTTTCCATCAATCTGTCTGATTTCAAAGATGACACCATCCGAATTACTGGCAAAGGCAGCAAACAGCGGCTGGTTTATCTGAATCCGGCTTGTGTGGACGCAGTAAAACAATATTTGGCAGCGCGGGCAAAACTGGAGAATCTGAAGGACAAGCAGGCGCTGTTCGTCTCACGCCGCACCGGCCGACGCCTGAGCCCGCGCCGCGTGGAGCAGATCGTAAGCCATCAGCTGAAATGCGCCGGTTTGGATGGTTATGGGTATTCTCCGCACAAACTTCGGCACACAGCAGCCACCCTGATGTACCGGCACGGGCAGGCCGATATGCTGACGCTGAAGGAGATCCTCGGGCACGAACATGTTTCCACCACGGAGATTTATACTCATCTGGATACCAAAAAGCTGCACGATGTGGTGAATTCCTCTCCGCTGGCCGGGGTAAAAATGCCGCGACCCTCGGATCCCCAGAGCCTGCCGGAAGAAGCCAATGAAAAAGACAGCTCCGACGAAACTTAAGCGCTGCTGTTACATCATTCCGCCAAATACGCGCGCCAATGCCACGGAAAGCAGGCAAAGAGGCAAATCGCACAGCGTCAACACCAAATAAACTCGCACAAGCCGTGCGGATTGCACCCGCAGAAGAATTGGCTGCTTTCCAAGCGTACCCCGCAGAAGCCCAACGGAACAGCGCAGCGCAAACGAGCATAACTTCAGCATCAAAACATCCATCAGGCATTGTGTCGGTAAAAACAGGCCAGCCGATAATGCCGCGGCCTTTAAGCGATAGGTCTGATACAGCCAAGCGTAAAAGCAGCCGCTCCAAGCCCCCTTGCCAATCAGAAGTAAAAGAATGAGCGGGCAGCCAAATGCGCATAGCCCAAGAACAACCGCACTGGTCATCTGAACGAACGTGGCCAAGAACAGATTGCTGAATAAAACGCCGCCGGCTGATTGATACAGCGCTGCAACCGAGGCTGCTTCGTATTGCAGAAAAAGTCCGGCGGTTCCGCTCAAGCGTGAAAATGTGATTCCGCCAAACAGCATTCCAGCAAAGTAAAATACCGCCAGACGCCGGTTGCTTCCACGCTGCCCTGAACGCTCTTTGACGATCGTTTTCGCCGTGCCGGAAGAAGCCGACGGCTTCGCTGCATTTACGGCGTGGACGGTAAGTGCAGCGGCTGCTGTTCGATAAGTCCACATAAAGCTTGTACCTCCTGCTCTATTTGTCTCCATTTTTATGCAGCCGTTGGCTTGAAAAGAACAAGAAGAGAGCCTCTCTCCACCACTGCATCCGAATCCAATTTCGGTGCAATGTGAAAGAGGCTCTCTTTTTGTTATCTTATTCCAATGCGGCACCAGGCATTCAGTAGCGAATAAACCCGCCCAATTCATCTGTGTTCGAAAAGCCCAATTGAATGGCCTTGGCGCGCATAACGGCGTAAAGTTCTGCCCAGGTTGCTTCCATATACGGAAGCAGCAGCCAGCCTACAACACCAGTTACAATTGTCGGTAAGAACAGACCCAAAATCTGCTCAGTAAGTGCAACAAGGAGCGCCCATCCAATAAAGGAGAGATTCAAAAGCACAATGTTCCACTTCTCCCCTTCAGTCATCTGGGCGCTCAGTTCTTTTGCCCGGGCCAGAGACAGATTTGGGTTTTCCGCCAGCAGATACGGAACCATGCTGTACTGAAGCCCTTTGTAGATACCAGGAATGATCAGCAGCAGCGACCAGAGCACAATTTGCAGCGACACAACAAACTGCACGCAAAAAACATGCCAATAATCATCCTGGAAAACGCTGAACAGCGTGGAAAGAGGGGCGTTGCCCTGTCGGCTTTCCATCATGAAGCGATTTTTGCCAACCTCCAGCAAGGGAGCAATAAAAATCCGAGTGATTACCGTCAGGCAAAATACAACACCGGCCAACAGCCCGGTGAGATGCCAGCCGGACGACGAGTGAAACAGTGTGTCACTCAAGCGGAACAACAACGTTCTCCCACTTAGTTCCGCCGTGATTCCGGTAATCAGCTTTTCGATAATGACCGCTAAAAGCAATGTACTGAAGCGGCGCTGAAGAACGATCTTGGCGTTATCTTTCAACAATTTTCTTGTCCACATATAACAGCACACCTCATTTCAAGTTTTCCTATAATCAGTATAACAGGTTCCGAATAAAAAGTATAGAACGACAAATTCCCCCAGAAAGCTTTTGTGAAATTCACAAGAACTCTTCCTTTTTTTGGTAAACACCGCTATACTAAAGAAAATCTGACGGATTTCCGCCATGATGAATTTTTGAAACGAAAGGACGCAACGATGGAAGATTTTGTCTACTATGCCCCTACGAAAGTGATCTTTGGCCGCAAGGCGGAGGAAAAGGTCGGTGAACTGGTCAAGGCGCAGGGCTACAAAAAGGTTCTGATCCATTACGGCGGGCACAGCGCCCGCCGCTCCGGTCTGCTGGATCGTGTGGAGCAATCGCTGGACGCTTCCGGCATTGCACACGTTGAATTGGGCGGTGTGGTTCCCAATCCGCGCCTTTCTCTGGTTTATCAGGGCATTGAGCTTGCCCGCAGCGAAGGTGTTGATTTTATTCTCGCCGTGGGCGGCGGCAGCGTGATCGACTCGGCGAAAGCCATTGGCTACGGAGTGTTCAATGGCGGCGATGTGTGGGACTTTTACGACTTTAAGCGTCAGGCCGAGGGCTGCCTTCCCATTGGTACGGTTTTAACCATTGCTGCGGCGGGAAGTGAGATGAGCCAGTCTTCCGTGATCACCAACGAAGATGGCTGGGTGAAGCGCGGTTACAGCAGCAATTATTGCCGGCCGGTGTTTGCGGTTATGGATCCGGAACTGACCATGACGCTCCCCTCTTATCAAACGGCCTGCGGCTGTGTGGACATCCTCATGCACACCATGGAACGCTACTTTAACCACAGCGGAAGCATGGAAATCACGGACGGCATTGCCGAGGCCCTGATGCAGACCGTAATCCGCAATGCGCCGATCGTGATGCAGCGCCCGGACGATTACAACGCGCGCGCCGAGATCATGTGGGCAGGCAGCCTGTCTCACAATGGCCTGACCGACTGCGGTTGTGACCACGGCGATTGGGCCACCCATAAGATGGAGCATGAATTGGGCGGCCTGTTTGATGTGGCGCATGGCGCAGGGCTGGCCGCCATCTGGGGCAGTTGGGCCAGATATGTCTGCGATGCAGACTATGCCCGGTTTGCCCGTTTTGCAACGAAGGTTCTGAACGTGGCGCCGCAGGCCACGGATCAGGAAACGGCGCTCGCCGGCATTGCCGCCATGGAACAGTTCTATCGCTCCATTCAAATGCCGACCTCGCTGCGGGAACTGGGCGTTTCTCCCACGGAAGAGCAGATCCAGGAAATGGCGAGAAAATGCATTCTTGCCACAAAGGGCCCTGCCGGAAAAGTAAAACCGCTGCAGCAGAACGATGTCGAAAATATTTATCGCGCAGCATTGTAACTTTCTGGAATTGATTTCGGATTTTTGAAAAAAGCTCAAAAATAGTGTTGACAAAACCTGCAAGATAGGTTAAAATAACACTCGTCGCCCGAGAGTGCGGCACCGAAAAAACTCTCACCCATGCGGCTTTAGCTCATCTGGTAGAGCGCCACCTTGCCAAGGTGGAGGTAGCGAGTTCGAGCCTCGTAAGCCGCTCCACATGGGGGTTTAGCTCAGCTGGGAGAGCATCTGCCTTACAAGCAGAGGGTCACAGGTTCGAGCCCTGTAGTCCCCACCATTTGGCCCGGTAGTTCAGTTGGTTAGAACGCTAGCCTGTCACGCTAGAGGTCGTCAGTTCGAGCCTGATCCGGGTCGCCATTTGCCTCTGTAGCTCAGTCGGTAGAGCAGGGGACTGAAAATCCCCGTGTCATTGGTTCGATTCCGATCGGAGGCACCAGAAAGCGTCCAAAGCTTATGAAAAGCTTTGGACGCTTTTTTGTATGCTCTCTCCCCTGTTTCTCGTTTGTTTCTCTATTCGCCGCATAGAAAATCAAAGTGATGTATTAAAAGTCCTGATTATAGGATGCATCATCTGCTATACTTATACCAGCGCAAGGGCTTAATTGCAAAAGTAAACCTGTAGTTTTCACTAATTTTCAGCAAAAAATGTCGCGTTTACTTCTGCAATAGGCCTTTGGTATACTGTTAATAAGTTCGACCGCTGCCTGCGCGGAAAGGA